>Ga0115013_10001382_pt1 | contig 14133 bp, 9 predicted proteins | sample SouAtlMetagenome_2_FD_88686 | JGI IMG/M metagenome (GOLD analysis project Ga0115013, IMG submission 88686) | Marine eukaryotic phytoplankton communities from Atlantic Ocean - South Atlantic ANT15 Metagenome | ecosystem: Environmental > Aquatic > Marine > Oceanic | place: South Atlantic Ocean...
AAAGGAATCATCTAGAATAATTTGTCTCCCGATCACCGATAAATAAAAATCGTTGCGATTTTCGGTTTTGTTTATTTAATAATGTCATCGGTGCAATTGCATTTTCAATACGGCTACCATCCCCGAACTACCAAAGCGTCAACAGATAATCCCATTTCCCATGTCATTCCGTTAGCATTGAGTATCACTCTCTCTTGAAACTTCATATTGATTCTCTTCTGTTGGCTTTCAAACTAATGCACGCTGCTTCTCGACGAAGCCAGCCGAGCCGAGCCTGAATACTTAGCTTTGAATAGTGTATTTTAACCATAAGCATAGGGTCCAAATATGGATAGAAACAACGAACATGACGAGAGAATCCTAAATGATGGCACGGATAGTGTTATGAGCTTAACGGAACAAATGGGAAAGATCTGGTGGCCAGACGCCAATCACAATGTAATGGACAATAGAAGATCAGCACGAACGCCATTGGGCAATGATGGCGATCATGATAATAATCGGATTAATAGGGCAAAATATATAGCATCCTTATCGGTGAAGTCTTCAATGGAACGGATATGGGCGAAAGAGTTGTTTGAAATAGATGCCAGAGAAAGGGAAGCTATTGTCAACGAGATACACGGTGTCAAGAGCAGTCGAATGATCGATGAAACCCCAGAGCTAATATTAACGAGAGTTGAGTCTTTGAGGCATTACATACAACAAAATTTCGAAGCCAGTATTTCTAGGGGTGAAATTAAAGAAGCATACAAACGGGTTGTTGTAGTTGGCAATAGAGTTCCATACATAAACGACGAGAAATGTTTGCTCAAATTTTTAAGATGTTCCTATTTTGACATTGACAAGGCGGGACAGCGATATTTTCTTTACCTCGAATTGATTTATGAACTGTTTCATGATGTTGCTTTTGAAAGGCCGTTGATGTTGAAAGATCTCACAGAACGAGAAATGCGATATCTTAAAAAGGGGCAGATACAGCTCTTGCCATGCCGTGATCGTTCAGGGCGAAGGATTTTAATATACTCCGGCAGGATTGAAAGAAACTTCAACGCTTGGGAGAGGTTTAGAGCTTTGATGTACCTCACTTCCGTTGCCTCCGAAGATGAAACTACCCAGAAATTAGGGCTTGTTGTGGTAGCATCTCCAAAGAAGGAGCCCGGGGCCAATCCATTCGGGGAAAATGGCATGGCGTTGCTAATAGAGAAACTTGAAATTCTGGGTGGTGATAGTGAGCGAGATTTTTACCATAAGTTCGTTGCTTCAAAACCGGTGCGGACATCAGCAATACACTTCATAGGACCAGATACATTCATCTACTATGTTGCCAAATCGTTCATACTTTTCATATTAAGGAAAGAAGAACGGAAAATTGTGCGTTTCCATAACGGGTCTCTGATAGAATGTTATTATTCTGTGAAATCCTTCGGTATTCCACCAAATGAGCTCCCTTTCACAGAAGATGGGCACACAAAAAACAAAAGGATTCCCAAATTTTTTGCCGCCCGAAATGCTATCGACGCGATGAGACTAAAACAGCATCAGGAGAAGTCTGAGAAAAGAAAAGAGGATGGAAGTGTGTCCATTCCGGTATCACCGTCGAGTGTCGCTTTCGAATGCCCGGACATAGATTGTGTCATTTTTGGAAACCGAGCTAGATACAATGCCGCCAACCTGGATTTTCGAAACATCCTCAAAGTGATGGATCGAGAACGAGAAGATATGCAGGCGAGGGGCGCAAGTGTCCCTCCCGTCAAAGAGTTCATCAATAGTATTATACAGATCGCACAATCTCCAGAACACAATCTGCGATTTGTGGCAATCGATAAGAAGACGTCGCTTTTTGTTGAAATCAAAGACCACCAAGAACTCTACAATACGGTTTCCCAATCTCTGCGCGACGAACGAAAACGTACACGGCTGGAAAATCGACTACACGAAGCCGCGAATCAACATAACGATATGGAGGAACGATCTCAGAATGATGGAAGATATTCTTCCGATGGTGACGGTAGTGCTTCGACCATAGGGTTGAATACCGCAGAATTGAAAAATATTGGGTCGAATTCGTGTTGTGAAATTGACTGAAGGCAAGCGTGAGTACTTTGAAGGGGCTGGCAAAATGAGCATATTGGTTGTACTTCAAACCACAAAATTTCTTACAGCAGGAGTCCAGGAAAGCTACAAAGAATTTGAATAGTATGAGGCAGCTGCGTTGATAGTTGTCAGACTGAATATCGGATTTTTGTCCGAAGACAACGCAAGCGCTTTATTTAAATCATGTTGTGGCTTTGCCGTACGACTACGAAATGCATTAACTATCATTAAATTAGCGCCATTAATTAATTAAGTCTTTATATTAGGATTTTAGAGGCCACCATTAAAATGGGTTGGAAAGCACAGCATTGTCGTCGCTGTCACTCCTCAAGCAGTCGAATGGCAAAAGAATTTGAATTTTGGCTCCACAAGCAAAGATCCATCGGGAATTGAATCCTTCTAGTCGAGAATGTTCATTTCGTCTTTGACGTAGCGACTCACGAACCGCGAAAATAATCTCTAACACCTGCAGTGAGAAGCCAAAAAACCGTGTGAATCCACCGGCCTGATGACTATAACAGATCTTCAAACCCTCTTGTTACCAACAGATTGTTGCCTCCGAGAAATCGGAAAGGATCAGTCGAGAGTGTTTATATTTCAGAGAAAAAGGCGACAAAAACTTCCCATTGCTTTGGTCATAAAAGCAACATCGAGCTAAATCGGATTGACATTGTAGAGCTTTGTTGAACCGCATCGTTCTTAGACTGTCATTTTATCACTGATCCAAGAACACAAAGTAAGTTTAATAATCATGGAATGAACCAATGCTTAGAAAGAAGCATTTGGACTTGGGATGTAATCGTATCGGTCATTTCGCTCCACGATAGGCCGTCGAACTAGACGTTTCTGCCCAATATTATATACGAAGGCTTGATACACTGACGACAACTTTTTCCTCCTCAATCTTCAATTTTATTCTATCAACTGAAAGCATTGAACAATGAGCCACCGTCGCCACCATTCCTCTTCTACCGCTTCATCGTCGGTATCGATTCAGTCACTCTTGGAAAAGACAGAGCACTACGATAAAGATGAGCGATACATGGCTACAAGTGATCTTTGTGAGCTACTAAAGCGCCCCGGTGGTTCTCCGGGAACTGTTGGCAACAGCAGTGGTAGCAACAAGATCTTTGATTCTACCACGGAACGCAGGATTTGTAAAGCTGTGCTGCGATTGCTTGATGACAAGTCGAATGATGTCCAAGCAGTAGCCGTGAAAACGTTGGGAGTCCTTCTTACAACAGTCCCTCAGGAGTCGGTCCTAGAGATCGCTGATTCCCTTGCAAACCAGGTACTCAAGGCCGATAAGAGCGAATTGCGAGATGTCTACGCTATTGGATTGAGAACCCTCGTCAAGACTATTCCGCCACAATTTGGAGACCGGACCAGCGAACGATTGATAGGACGTTTACTGGATGGTATCCGAGAAAGTTCGTCGGCTAGTGGGGATGGAGACGACGCTACCAAAAAGTCACAAGAGGAAATCGTCTTATCCTGCCTTGACATCCTCACAGACCTCCTAGGACGTTTCGGTGCTACTTCGGTTACCGTCACGCGCCAGCACGAAGCCGTGTTACAAATTTGCTTGAAGCTTTTGACTTCTATGGAGATCTCTGCTGTCGTTCGCAAACGTGCCGGGACCGCCCTTGGTTGCCTGAGCATCGTACTCAGTGATGCCTTGTTGGGAAATGCCGTAGAACGCCTATTAGGCCAGATCGATGAGAGTGAAAGCAGTTCGAGCGATTCCATCCATAAAAGTGAAAACACGCGGGCGCTTATTCGAACGATGTGTACCGTCTCAAGTGCTGTCGGCAATCGGTTGCAACAGGCGCAGATTGATCGGATCCTTCCCATCTTTTTGAAGTTCACTAATCCCGAAAAGGCGGTGACTGGAGATGACGAGGACGACGATTGCGAGGGTGACGGGGATGCAGCTATGGATGACAATGAAGATGATGTCTCCCAGAATAGTACTGCAAATGATGCGGCTATTGCTATGGCTAACGAATTGAGAGAATCCTGTTTCATGGGTTTTGAATCCTTTGTGCAGAAGTGTCCAAACCAGGTCGAACCCCACATTGACAAGATTGTGCAGGCAGCGCTAGCCTACATGAGCTACGATCCGAATTACTCATACGGAATCGGTGATGATGGAAGTGATATGGATGAAGGAAACAATGATGGAGATGATGACGATGATTATGGTTATGATGACGATGATGAGTATGGAGAAGATGAAGATGATGACTTTTACGATGATGATGACGATGATGAATCTTGGAAAGTTCGTCGGAGTGCTATTCGGACTCTTATGGCAATTGTTGAAGCCAATCGGCTTCATCCAGGCTTTTTGTGGTCACGTCCCTACACCGTCCGACGAAATAAGTCTGTTGATTGCGTTGCTTCCGCCTTGTTGGCGCGCTTCAAGGAGCGAGAAGAAAACTGCCGCGTTGGTATCCTGGAAACCTTTGCAAAGCTTCTTGAGGTGACTACAAAAAAGGCAGGTTTGTCAACAACTGAATTACAAAACGGAAATGGTTCGCATGGTGCCGAAGTCTTAATCTTTTCATCAGCTATCACGGGAGAAGATGCAGAGATGAATAGCAGTAATGATTCCGTCGTTGTTGTTGATTTGAGCAATAAATACGCACCTGGGCTTGTGGAGGCTTGTGAGAAAATTCTAGGTGTTGGTAAAAAGAACAAAGGAATTGGAGAACGTTCCAAGAGTAATGCTCTCGGATTATTGTCAACTCTATCTAAGGCACCAGGTGGCGTGGGTGGAGAAACTGAAATCATTTCAGTCTTTAATCATATTAAAACCCTTCTAGTCAAGGATAAAAACGAGGATGAAGGGCACAATAGTGGCAGTACAAGTAAAGCCTTGCGATTGGATGCCTTGAGCTTGGTTGTCGCTGTTCTTGGTTCGGGTAATCACGATCCCATCTTTGTGCGGAAAGCCCTGGCGTCGGGATTGCTTGTCGAACTATGTACGTCCGTCCAGGAACAATGGTACAAGGTCATTGCCGAAGGTCTCCGTGCCATAGCAGCTGTTCCACTCTTTTTTGCGGCCACCACCGATTCGTCGAATAGAGAAGAAACTATCGAAGTCGCGAATAAGCTGTATGAGAGTGTTGAACCTCTCTTGGCTGCGCATGATGTTGATCAGGAAATCAAGGAATGCGCCCTCGTGGCCACCGCGAGCTTGCTTAGCGAGTTAGCAGGTGGATCAAGCGACACCACAAAGCAATATCTTACGAAGGAACAAACATGCCGTCTAACTACACTCTTACTGGAACGGTTGACAAACGAAACAACTCGCATCCTTGCCATCAAAACCTTAAGCTCGGTTTCTTCCTCTAACCCGGATCTCGAATTTGGAAAAGGGACCTTGAAGGATCTGATTGAGGGCATGGCTGGTTTCTTGAAAATGTCATCGCGGGCCCTACGACAAACGTCTCTAGAGGCACTTGATGTGGTTGTCACCCATCATGGTCAGACTATTGCTGACGAGAAAGACATGTACTCATTGCTCCTAACCGAGCTCTCTGATTTAGTGGTTGATTCTGATTTGCACATTAGTCATTTGGCTTTGTAAGTATAAAAATTGTGTGTGCTTACATGAATAATTGCTTTCGTGATATACTGCTCGATCTCTTCTCACAATCTTATTATTGGTTTATGGTGTTGAAATGATTACAGACGCGCCTCCATTTCTACACTCAAGGTATGCCCTGCCTGCGGCTCGAGCGTGAAAGACAACCTACTTCCAAGGGTCCTCGTCCTTTCGTCTTCACCTCTTCTGCAAGATTTGGCATTAGAGTCACTTCTTGCCCATTTAGAACAAGTTGTCATATCTAACGCAGTCGAATTTAGAGAACTTCTCGAGCTGTTGCGCGGTCAATTGGAACGAGCATCTTCGAGCAAGCATGCTCTTTACAATCTAGCACAATGTATCGCCGTTATTGCATCAGCAACATCTTCGGAGAATAGACAAGGTGTACTGACCGAATGTCTACAGACGCTTGAGAATTCACCGACGCCGAGCGACGAAGGTGATCTCAAAAAGGTCCAATTAGCGTTGCTGGTCTCTGGCGATCTTGGTCGATTGATCGATTTGGGATCGGTGTCTGCAGATATCCCAGAGAAACTCAAAGAAATCTATATGCCATACTTTGACTCTCCTTCTGAAGATCTCAAGAATGCTGCGTCTTACGCCCTTGGGAAGGCTGCTGTTGGCTCACAAGCCGTGTTTTTACCAGCAATTGTCGACTCTCTGGAGGAAAATAATAGCGAGAAGAAGCAATACCTTCTCTTGTCGGCTTTGCGCGGTTTTACCCAATCATCTTACCAACAATCGGGAGGAGATAGTATCACTTCCAATCTCCCCATCATCATGCCTCACCTAGAAAGCCATGCGTCCGACGAGAAAGAAGGTGTACGTTCCATGGTCGCTGAATGTTTGGGAAGTCTCACGTGTATGCAACCAACCACGATGTCGGAAAAACTTTGCAAAATGGCAGAAGACCATTCATCCATCGCGATCACTGATGGTAAAACGGTTGATCCGAATGATTCAAGCTCCATGAAGAATTCACTTGTCTGTTGGACCGTAGCAACTTCGATCAAGCACGCGATTGCTGGAAAAGCCGATCCAGTAAAGTTAGCCCCATTTGTGCCGCGATTTTTGAAGCTGGTTGAACAAGAGGATATTGGGGTAAGAAATGCCGCGTTGTTGATGGTATATTCGGCTGTTCATCATATGCCACAGCTTGTATCCAGTGTTATGAGGGATCAGATTTCACCCGCGTTGTACGAAGTGGCCAACCTCCAACTGAAACGCAAGATCGACCTTGGACCCTTCACGCAAACTATAGACGATGCTCTGCCACTCCGAAAGGCAGCTTTTTCAATCTTCGCTACCTGCCTTGAAAAAATTCCAGAGAGTATGGATATTTCTTCTTTTATGCCGATTCTTGCCATCGCTCTGAAGGATGTGGAAGACATCCAATTACAGGCCCACCAGATTGTCATTAGCATGTGTGCCCAACAGCCAACTTACGTGGTTGCAGCAGTTGAATCCTTTGTAGAACCCCTGGAAAAGACCCTGCACCGCAAACAGGGCACAAAGACTGGAACTGAACTGGAACGACTCATCGAATGGAAGAAATCCTCCCTTCGTGCCATGGTTGCCCTCTCACGTGTCGAGGGGACTATGAACCAAAGCAAATTCGCCGAGTTTGTGGAACGTACTCGAAGTAACACCAAGTTTCAATCTGCCCTCGAAGCTATCGACGATGAGTATAATGCCTAATTGCAAGGCCAGAGACGTAGCTGCGAAGACCGTAAGATTTTCGATATATAAGAGCCATGTACTTACCGTAACCTATTGAGGTCACATATTAAGCTAGTTGCTAGGATCTTTATTAAAAAGTAATATAGGTTCTATTCAGCAAGCTCAACTCTTGACAATAATTCTAATCCATAAACAGATTTATGAAAGAAAAGCATACATATATATCGAAAAGGCTTTAGCTCATTGCTTTGAAAGTACGAGTGTTATTGATTTATTATTCAATCGATATACGATGTAAGGAGCTGGGAGCAACAGCGATGACATCGCAAATCTTAGTCATCCTAACATTCCAAAGCGAATAGAAATAGAATGCCATTACAAACTACTGATGTTGATGAAAGTTATTTTCGCCTCTTATCATTAGTATCCTAAGACTCTGTGGACCAAACTTTGTGCAAACACTAACTCAAAAAAACGCGGCTCCGTTGCCTACCATATTTATTGGCCAGGATAATAGCATTTTAAATAAAAATTATTCTTTTTTAAAGTCACAATTGCGTTGATTGATCAATACTGTGTCAACAAGCCACTCGCGGCCGCAGCGGCGATTGCGATCACGATGAACGCCGCAAAGGCGCCGGCAGCTTTGATGAACACGCTACTGTCTTCGTCTTTCGCCCCAAGCTTTTCCATCTCTGCCAACTTATCCATTCTCCCGGTTTTGGTACCACTCCTAGACGGATCTTTTGGTGCCATGTTCAATACAAAAAATCTAGCATTTTCTATGTTGGCGGACTCGATTCTGCCTATGGCCGGTCGTGGTGTCGTGAATGCGAAGACGTCTCCGACAAAAAACAATGCGAGACAAAGTAGAAGTCCGTGGGATTGCATCGTAGCTGGTATGATGATCGTCGTTGAGATAGGTCTAAGGTGTAGATTCAAACAATGTCAACCGATAATTTCTATCTGTTTGTCTTCATTTGCTATCGGAGTACCTTACAGTACAGTACTCGAGTCTGTATCTATTTTCAAAATACACTTTGACACGTGATCGAGATACGGCAGTTCTCTGACGCTCGAACTGACACTACTTGTGTTGTCAGAAACGTGACTAAAGATTTAGTCCCGGTATACAACTTTTTCTTTGAGAATAGCTGGGTTCTCAACAGCTATGTAATTGAATATTTTCGGAAGGTTTGAAGCTACTGAATGTGGAATGAACGATTAGATGTTATAGTTTATATAGCATGATGAAGTACACCAATTCATATTTCGTCATAGAGGCAGTTTGGGAGCATCGACGATCGTTATAACATAATTATAGTTGCAAACAGCAGACTAACGTAATAGTGGATGTCGTTCTGATTGGGATCTGATCGATCCATTCGCAGGACTGGGATTGTAAGGTCCATACATTTCTGGTGGTATCCCACGGAACGATCCATTCATTGAAGGATCGTAAAATCCACCGACTTGATGTCGCACATCCATTATATCCATGCAACCAGGCCAAACCTCTCGCCAAGCGTTTCTCATTTCTTCACTCAAGTCAGGGTGGTTCTGTTCAAAGTCAACCGGACTGGCTGCGAACAAAACAATAACCGCATTAACAGAACTTGAAATTATTCCAAAAAGGACACTGGAAACCACAAGGCCAACAAGTGCACCGACACTGTACCAAGTATGAAAAGGAAAAACAAATTGGTAGGAAGCAGAGTGGCTCGCACCCGGACTTCATGTCATTAAAATAGAATAGAAATCTGCGTATGGACTTACATGAAAGGTGTGACTAAGGGATCATTCGTTGCAGTGAGTGAGAGGCTTTCAAACTGTTGTAAGAAGTGTGCAAAAACGCCTGAAAGACCGGTGATTGCTAGCGTGATCAAGAATAGGACATTCGGGACCAGCTCGTCCGAAACAATTGTTGTCCATCCCCGCTTTTCAAAGAGTTCTGCCGACTTCGATCCTGCATCCATAATATTATAACCATATAGCCCAACGTATGTGAAGGACCAGGGACTGAATCGCCTTGCCAATGATTCGACGCAATTGGTCAGCCCAGACTGAATACAATGCATGCATTCGTGGAGAGTCATCAATGAGTTTACCTCTTCAGCGGGTCTGAAAAATATCGAAAACTGTCGTAGTACTCGGATAGGACCAACAAGTAAGCTCCCGAAACAAATAGAACCAATCGAATAAAAGGACGATCTAAAGAACGCATGATGCAGATCCACACCACGCGATGATGTGTCACCATCCATAGTATACCACCATCTTCCAATAACATCGGCCACGGTTACTTGAATGATATTCTGAGATAAAAAAAAATTAGTCAAGATTCGAGTGTAGAAAATAGAGATAGATACAGGAATAAAGAGCTGTTTCAAGAACTCACCAAAAAGACATTCAATGTCCAGTAATACGATATTCCAAGGAGGCCGTAGATGATATATTGAAGGTTACGGGATGCATCATCATCGAAATCGCAAATGTCTCCTACTTGAATTGCATCGTATACTCCTCCACCCACGTAAATATAATAAATCGACCATCCCAAAGCCAAAACTTGAAATCCAAAGGTAACAAAGACAGTGCCAGGATTCGCCAAAATACCCGACAATCCAGCATGCAGATTGGCCGCAGCAAAAGGAATTCGGTCCCACACCATGAATGCATATGCAACACTCAAAGTTAAGGCAATAATTCCTGTGATGGGTACAATCTTTTGCGGACTTAGTCCAATTCCCATCGTTCCCCAAACAAAACTAAATGTGATTGACAAAACGAGAGCAATCTGCACAACCTTGTTTGCATTACCTGTCATCAGCAATAGCGTTAATCCCGAGACGACCATGGCAAAAACGCCACTAAGACCGGCGATATAAATTAAATTTGTGAATATGATGGTGACAGAAGATTCGCTATCTTCTGGGGACTCGTCATGAATTGTAAAAGCTTCATCTCCGTACGTTCTTCCAAGATAAACGATCCCCAAGAGGTGGAAAACAAACAACAACAAGAATACAATATCACGGCATCTAGGTATCTGTTCTGTGCCCTTGATCTCTTCCATAAATAACTGCGCGGAACGTTGTCGCATATGCCTCTTCTTCGTTCCGGATTTCCGACGAGTTGACCGTTTACGACTGCTGCTTTTATTAACCAAAAATACTGCCTCTCCACCACCGTCACTACCATCATCCTCGCTGTTCTTCCTGCTACTATTACTACGAATCGATCCTGTCATCCCATTGCCATGAATGCCACGAAGAGAATCGTCGTTAAAATCTCCCCCCATGTAAACACCACGATTGTATGTCACAGGTTGTGGCTGTTGCTGCTGCTGTTGATAGAGCGGGCTCAAGTTCATTCCCTGATGGCCAGGGAACATCTGGGGATGAACATTTCCTTGCCAATCCTCGCTTTTTGCACGATTGTGGGCGCGCACACTCCTGGGTTTCGGCGAAATGGGTTGACGACTGCTCCCACCGGTACCGGTCAATCTTCGAACCTCGTTAACGGGAGAAAAATCTGCGCTACCGGCACGAGTTCGATCTCCGGATCCTGGAGTGCCGTTTTTAGATCCACGTGATCTTGGGAGGGGCGGAGCACCGCTTCCAGGAGGGGAGAAAAAGGCTTGCGTCGCCGAGCCATATGTGGAAGAAGCCATAGGTCCGTTGTACGAATTCGATCTTCGGTGAGGATTTCTTGTGTTGCCTGCATTTCGAGCAACGTGATTGCTACCGTTCGTATCTTGTGGTTGAAATTGCATCGACGGAGAAGTTGGCGGAAGTCCACCTCCGACGTTATGGCTCAGCATTTGCATTGGATAATTTACACCGGCGGGTGAATACATATTGCCAGATGGTCCATGGGTTCCCGTCAGAATGACAGGAGACGATGACATTTGATAGGCTTGCAAATGAGGAGGTGGGTATCCTCCTGGCACAGGATCGTTGATCTGATAAGATCCATTAGATCCTGGCGTTATCGTCGATATTGGTGGCGGACTCTGCATTCGAAAGTGATTGCCGTGTCCATTTGATGCCGTGTTCGCGTTGTAGCTTATTTGCGATGGGTATCCGTTCAGTTGACTTCCGCTATTTGCGCTTCCTCTCGATTTCTTACTCGCCTTAGAGCTCGTGTCGGATCGAAGGGGAGTTGTTGCAGGTGACTGCTCCTTTTGAGTCGGCGTTTCGGGTGGGAGGGTTTGCGACAGGTCGTCACCAGCACCGATACTTTCTTTCGTGGAATCCCCCATGATACGAGTTCTATGGATTGTGTCGTATTTTTATGGCACAATCATCCGCCCACCTGTGAGTATTCTTTTTCTCAAAGGAGAGTATATCTCAGAAGAACAACAAGCACTTCGACGTAGACACAGTAAAATGCTCTGGCGTATTCTTTTCAAATACTTTATTGATGTCTACCAATAGAGTTAACGTCTCAACGCATCGATGATGTTTTAGCGCGCTACACAAAGATTTTCCCTTCAAAAAAATGCGCACGAAATGCGTATTACTTCCTCGATTGTCACGGTTGATTAACGCTCCTCCGTTGGGATGCACGGCAGCAAGGATCTCAAACTGCCAGAAGAACGTTCTTGGTTTGCAAATTGCAGTGATGATGACAATTCACATGCACCCCCAGTCTTGGAAGAGGAGGAGATTGGAACACCAGTCAATTGATGGTCTCGAGTGCTTTGCTTGGGTCTCATTTGCTTGCCACCAGCTGCTGGCACACTGGCAGCTGGACGGCCCCAACCCCCTCAATTGCGCCTTGCCCTGCCCCCCTGGCTTGCAGGGTGTGGCTGGCCAGCCTGCCAGGGCAACACCACTGCCGGCCATTGACAACAGAGGAGTTCCACTGGGGAACAAAGATGACGTACCAAAGGGCAACACACTCCGGGCTTTGCCCCATGAGGGGCGCCCCACCCTGGCAGCACTGCTGCCTCCTTGGCCGTGCTGGCCAGCTGCTACCAGCAAGGGGCTTGCAGTGCCACCCAATCAGGCAAGCATTCATTGATTTGGAACATTTGATCTGTGGGATCGTATTGGTTTCCTTCTCTGGATCCAATGCGGTTGTGCTGTGGCCCTGTTTTTGTCCCACAAAAAATGGCAAACCATTTTCGAATGCTCCTGTTCTCCCCAAATAGTTTGGGGCGAAAAATGCTGCTCGAGTGAGTCCACCTTTTTTGACACCCTTCAGCGAGAGCATCTGTCACAGAACAACGCAGAACGAAGAGAAGAAACATGCCCAATAATTTCTCAGAAGTTTATAATCGAAACCCGTGACACACAATTTGCATTCTGACTCGTCGTTCTTCCTAGTACAAAGGACACGTAACTTCAATACACGTAAGAGCCATAAGTGGAGAGTCATTGTCATCCGCGAGTTCGCGTTATGTCATTGGTGTTGACACGATACATCAGCGAACACCGCCGGAATCCAGCACGGCGTACGACAATCACGTGTTTAAATTCCATAGTGAAAACTGCATAACGGACTTCCAAAGAAGAAGTGAATCAACGAACGGAACAAATAATACACAAAAGAGTTTCGAAGAATTTAAAACCGCCACATGTTGTTTCTGAAACCCTGTCAAAGAACTGACATATTCTAAACAAACGAAGCACCACATCCATACCGAATTATACCACGGAAGCACTCCTCGACCAATTGCATTTAGTTTAACTTGACACATACAACATAGTTGTCAACTTTATAACTCTGACATAACGACTCGAGTCACCCTTTTAGAACAAGAATCTCGAAGAGAAAAGCGAATACAAACGTGAAACCTTGAAATACTTCTACTGTCTCTGCGTTCTTTTTTAATTCTCTTTTCACAAAAATAAAAACGAAATAAAACCATCAGAAGTGGAACGTGTACAATAAGTCACACGCCGAAAAGAATTCTGACAAACAACAAACTATCACTACAGTTCTCCATCAAGTGTTGAAACGATCGAATGGCAGCGGGTGGTAAAAGCAAAATATACCCTCCCTTTCCGATGACAGCAACCAAAACCACCATGGTAGCGAGCCTAAAGGGTGGCAAGGCCGTGGAACGTATAAGAGAACCCAATCCGCAAGACGTCCTCAGTGGACGGGGCGGAGGCATCAACAGTCACAAGGGAAACAAGGCCTTCCGCGAATGGGTAAATCAACGAAAGGAGGAATACAATCTCGCCGAAAACAAGAAGGAAAAGATTGCTGTTGCCATGCAAGTTGTCCGACAGGTTCAGCAGCAAAGACCTGTTCCCGGAAGATTCTTGCAAAGGGACCCCACTGTTGATGTTTTAGGAAGCAGCGGGCACTGGTGGGTGGAGATCGATGAAGCGAAGGCGCTCGCGAAAACAACCCAGGCGTTGAGGGAAGGAGCACCCAAGATTCGACAGGCGCATGGGGGAGCCAAAAAGATGACTGTAAAGTCCAACAAGCGTAAAAGAAAAGCAGCAACTTTAGTCGCAAAGGCTACAGAGACACCCCACCTTGATGATGCGACGGAAAAGCTTGTTCTACAGGCTGTCAAACAAGACTCGACTTCTCTTCCTCGTTACCAATCAGAGCAGCTGCTTTTGCCGCCTGCGGACTATTCCATGGTAATTCAACAACTACAAGAGAATGCCAAAAAAGCAGAACAGGATGTAAGCAATATCAGCCATCAAAAACAACCAATTCAGGGACAAGCAACGTCGCCATTGCCAACTTTACTTGCGCCTCTTACAAGCAACAAG
>Ga0115013_10001384_pt1 | contig 14123 bp, 9 predicted proteins | sample SouAtlMetagenome_2_FD_88686 | JGI IMG/M metagenome (GOLD analysis project Ga0115013, IMG submission 88686) | Marine eukaryotic phytoplankton communities from Atlantic Ocean - South Atlantic ANT15 Metagenome | ecosystem: Environmental > Aquatic > Marine > Oceanic | place: South Atlantic Ocean...
ATCTTTCGAGTGAGTGAAGTTGTGGAATGTCTGAGCAATATTTTCTTCGAGCGGGACTCAATTATATTCACCTAAATTTTACTGTGCAATATTTTCATCGAGCGGGACTCAATTATATTCACGTAAATTTTTAGTTGCTTTCGAAATCTTTCGTCTCCTCCACGACGCTTTTTAGTCTCACAAATTTTAGCTTACAAACATAAGTCTCACAAAATAAAAACTCAAGAACAGACATCAACTACAAAATAAATCATGAATCTTCATTTTCAAAAATTGATCCCTACCGCTCTTTTCCTCTCGGTCTCTATCCACTCAGTAACCGCGCAGCAGTTGAGAGGGGGCTGTGCTCAGGACATGAAACAATGCCCTCTTGGTCCTCCTGTAAATCGTGACCCGAAAAACAATTGCAATTTTCGTCCTTGTGCTGTCGTGGATTGCACGGCAGACGTGAAGAAGTGTGAGGATGGTTCTTATCTCAGTCGCGAGCCCAAAGACAATTGCGAATTTCCGGCATGCCCCTCGTTTAAGGCGTGCACAAGGGATCAAAAAGAATGTGGCGACGGCTCATTAGTGGGCCGTGATCCTTACAATAATTGTGAATTCGAAGAATGTCCATTGATCATGTGTCCGACGGATGTTAAAACATGTGAAGATGGAACCTTCGTGAGCCGCGATCCGAACAACAATTGCCAGTTTAAGTCATGCCCTGTCGCTATCAAATATCCCACTTGTACTGAGGTCGAAGGGTTGGACCAAACTTGTTTTAGCTGCTGTTCCAAAGCCTTTAAGAGCTATCGCGATGATAAATGCTGTGACGATATGGAATGTCACGATGTCAACGTCCCAACGTTTCTCAAGTGCGAGGGCAAGTGCCTGCACTCCTGTGAAAACTCGTGCATCCTTCAAGATACGACCTGCGTCCAAAATTGCAACAAAAAATCGTCAAACGAAGAACACAACTCCTGTCTAGCCGAATGTAATGACTGGTGGTGGAAGTGCACTGGTAACTGTAAGGCAGAACGCCTAGCCTTTCGAGAGACTTCGGGTCTTACCCGAACTACTCCGGCTACTATTAACATCGATGCCAACGTGTTCTCGGGATCGACGGCCGAATCTGTGCAGCATTATCAAAGCAGCCAGATTCTTCCCATCCTCAATAACCCTGCCGTTTGTCCCAGCGAGATTCCGGACAACGGAGACGATTGTCCGTGGCAGAAGCGTTGCAGGTACTACCTACTCAACGATGAAGGCAAGGCCTACGATGCCCGCAACTGCGATTGCGGCAACGACGGATTTGTTTGCCGAGTTCCCCTCGATCCTTGGTATCAGACTCAAGGCATTTCCAATGCCCCCGGTCTAAAGCAAGAGAAAAAATCCCAAATACCTTGAGCAAAGAAGAACAACACAGTGAAGTGTCATCAAACATGTTAAAAGCAAAGTAAACTACAGATAGAAATATATAAAACAATTTTTGTAATAGTATATATATTATTTACACGATCCGCTGCAATTTCTAGCTGTATGTCTGATACACTTTATTACTTTTAATAATAAGTGGTCTTATACTCTGCGATTACTAGTTCTTACGAACAATATGTTAACTTGCATACAACTCTAATAGGCCAAACATTACACCATTTGTACGGATTACTACTAGCTCTAATAGAATTAGTCTACGTTGCCAGGGTTTATTTTTTTCGCTCCTAGTTTCTTTTGTTGGCATGTGAAGGAACACTAGTGTATGGGTGTGAGGTTACTACGAGAATAAGGTTGTATTTGCCAAAATGAAATACTTGTAATTGAATACTAAGTTCACCTGCGGGGCGAACGAAATACTTAACGCGCTGTTAAACTCATTGAAGTTGGTCATGAAGACAATCTACGTTAATTATGGAGAACAAGAAAACTCAAATTCATGAACAAATATTTCACCGAACAGCTTTCTCTGCTTCTTTACGATTCTCGATTAACTTCAGTACTTCAAGTTAAAAAATACCTTTGGACCAAAAGATACCCTCAAGTATTTTCCGAAGTTGGGTAACTTTAAGTACTCGTACATTTTGAAGTGATAATAATCCGAACTAGAGTGAGAGGAGTGACACTAAAAATCATAGTATATTGAAGGGAGGGTTACAATAAAAATGAAGTTCGTGTTGGTTTCCAAAAGAGCTATAAGTAGAAAAAAATCATTTCCTCCTTTCTGTTCAAAACATAATATTGTTCAAACGCTTTAACAATGACCTCTGACAACACACTCAGCGATATCGAGGAAGACGAGGAGAGAAATGTGAATAGTATTTCAAATTCTTATCACCGCCAACCCTCAGTGCTAACGAGGGATAGCTCCGAGGCACCGGACAGCACGTCCAAGTCTTGTACGTTGCCTGTTGATCCTTCAGTACTTGCATTGGTGAGCGGTTTGGAGGACGATCTCGACGATTCGGATGAGATAACAAGAGACCCTATATTTGGTTCCTGCTGTGACCTTATTCGAGTTTGCATACTTGTGGACATCATCTACATTATCAAAAATGTTTGTATTATCATTACAGTCTATCTTGGTTTGTCGGTGACCAGGGCGGAGGCTCTTGACAATGTGGTTTATGACGATGACGACGCTGTGGAGCAGATGACGAGAGAGATGGAGAATTATAACTACACAGTGGTTGCGAAGAACATTGCCGGGATAATTGTGGCTTCGATCGGAATCTACGGAACTGTCAATTTCAATAAATGGATTGCCCTCGTCGTTGCTGTTTTCTGTTGCCTTGATGTCCTCGTGAGCGTATTGCTTGTGAGGTGGATTGCTGCCATTGTTGCAGCTTTCTTTATCTACCCCCAGTTTGCCTTGTTCTTTGCCCTTCACAAGGAAATCATTACTCGCGACAACTACATTGATGACGTTAGGCATTGCTGCTGTAAGATGTGCCTCAGGGAACAAGGTAGTGGCAGCAGGCATAATAACAACATCACAGAGAAGGAGATGCCTCATAAATCTAATTACAAAACGAAAAATATCCCCATGGGATCATCTTCGCCAAGGATCAGTAGCAATCCTGCCGCCTGAAGGGACAAAATTTTTGTTTCATATGCGATAAGCTGAAAGAAATGCATATTATACTTTCTATTATTGTAAAAAACTAACACGAAACCACTTTATATTACATACAACGTTGTATATTTTCTTCATGATCTGAGTTACACTAACCATGAATATTTCCCTGTGTCCATGGTATCGCTAAGGCATTGGTGGACACCCTAATGACTTGGGTCAAGAACTCATTATGTCATTATTCCATGCTCGAACTCATACTGAGAGCAAATAATCGTAACATTGGACTATCTTCTTCGGCATCACTATCTGTAGAGGAATCGTCCTCAATACTAATTTCATTGGGCTGTTCAAGCTCGTTATCCCTTGCGCTTGCGGGTGAAACCACATTCATATCATGCGCAAGTTCTCCTCCGTTTGGGAGCTTCTCGGCCGACACCGTTGGGTCAGAGACAGTTCTATTGCTTGCATCTTTTTCGAATGATTTCCTTGAAGCAAGCTCTCCTTTAAAGGCTGCGTTACGTAAGGCCGCTTCCTTCTCGGCTTGACGCTGTTCCTTCTTAAACTGTGCCAATTTGAGATCAACTTCACTTAAGATCCCTTGATAAGAAGAATGTTGTGCGAGTGCTTCTCTTTCAGCCTCCCGTTGTTCCTTTCTATATTCGCTCACGAAGAGGTCAGATTCGTTTACCCCTCCTCGGTAACCCGAACTCCTTCTCGCCGATTCCCTTTCTGCTTCGCGTTGCTGCTTCTTATATTCTGTCAGTTTCAAATCATTTTCGTTCACTCCACCTCTGTAGTCAGTGTACATGGCGATTGATTGCTTTTCGGCCTCACGTTGCTGTTTGCGAAACTCAGTTAATTTCAAATCATTTTCGTTCACTCCACCTCTGTAGTCAGTGTACATGGCGATTGATTGCTTTTCAGCCTCACGTTGCTGTTTGCGCAACTCAGTCAATTTCAAATCATTTTCGCTTACACCTCCACGGTAACTGGAATTATTTGCTGAGATTTCTCGCTCGGCCTCTCGCTGTTTCTTTTTCAATTCCGCTAGCTTCCTATCAACCTCACTCAACCCTCCCTGGTAAGTAGAATTCATAGTAGCAATCTCGCATTCTTTTTCTCTTTCTTCTTTTTTGAGCTTCGCTAGTTTCTTGTCCATTTCGGAGACATCCCCCTTGTAGCTGGAGTTCATAGCAGCGATTTCGCTTTCCTGTTCCCTCTGCTGTCTCTTAAGCTCTGAAATTTTCTTATCAACCTCTGTAAGTTCACCCTTATAACTCGAGTTCATTGCAGCAATTTCAATCTCTTGCTCTTTTTGCTGTCTCTTAAGCTCTGCAATTTTTTGGTCCATCTCTGTTAGTCCACCCCTATATTTGGAGTTCATGGCTGCAATTTCATTTTCCTTTTCCTTCTGTTGTTTTTTGAGCTCTGCGAGTTTTTTGTCCATCTCTGAAAGTTCACCCTTATAGCTCGAGTTCATTGCAGCAATTTCATTTTCCTCTTGCTTCTGTTGTCTCCTTTGTTCAGCTATTTTCTTGTCCATCTCTGAAAGTTCACCCTTATAGCTCGAGTTCATTGCAGCAATTTCGTTTTCCTCTTGCTTCTGTTGTCTCCTTTGTTCAGCTATTTTCTTGTCCATCTCTGAAAGTTCACCCTTATAACTCGAGTTCATTGCAGCGATTTCATTTTCCTTTTCCTTCTGTTGTTTCTTTTGTTCAGCTATTTTCTTGTCCATCTCTGAAAGCCCGCCCTTGTAGCTTTTGTTCATTGCAGCAATTTCATTTTCCTTTTCCTTCTGTTGTTTCTTTTGATCAGCTATTTTCTTGTCCATCTCTGAAAGTCCACCCTGGTAGCTCCGATACAGTGCCTTCGACTGATTCTTGCTTCTTTGTTCCGCCTTCTTCTGGGATCGCTGCCAAGCATTGAAATCCATGAGGCCGATGGGCGGAGCAGTATTCTTTTCGACTGTTCAAAGAAACGAATTGACGAGCGAATGGTGAGCATCAAAGTTCGGTTCTCTGATCCTAATGAAAAATAGCGACAGTTTGTTCCACAACAACAACCTGCTGCGATTCAATAACTTACACATAGACTTATCGAGAGGCATGGTGATAGATGTTGGTATATAATACAATTAGCATAAAAATGAGCACAACAGAATTGACACTCGTCCACGGCTTTCACGCTGCTGAATTTTTTGGGGGTTTGAAAACGCCAGTTGGAATCTTTAAGTTTTGATTTGCTCTCTCGCGCCGGCTCGCACCAAATTTGAAAATTCACAAAATGCTATCTCTGTCTTCCCAAACATTTTGAGTCAATTTTGGAAACATTCCTGCACCAGGCAATCAAATAAGTGAAATTAATCTCCACATGTGGATCACTGGGTGGTGTCAGACCAACATGGGAGACCACTTGTCCCAAACACTATTTTTTTGCCACACACTGCCTCCTGCATTGAGAACACTCCCCATCCCATTGTTGTGTGCATGGGTGGGGGGCGGGAGCAAGAAAAGTAATTTGGTGCCGTTGGGAAAACTACTGCTTACTAGCTTGACATTATCATTAATTGAATCATTTCGGTTGGATTTATGTTTGCCGATGTTATTCTTACTTCTGTTTGAAGGGAACAATTATCTTTTTTTTTGACGAGACAAGTGAACTTTAGTTTCTACTCCTTCCCTGCAATTGGAGCAATGATTTGCTTTGTGTTTTACCTGTGTATCCTTCGCAAATGTCTAATATGAGATTAATCTCCTTTTGAAAATGCGTTTAAGATGGGTTTAAAATTTCCTTACAGTCCAAGCAATCCGTTCTCAATTTCCTGGATCTCTTGGAGCATCTTAGAAAGTCGTAGCTTCTCCTCTTCTGGGGGAGTATTTACTAGAACCGTTTGGTAGGCCGATCGAGCAGCTCCAGCCAACTGATGAATTCCGACCTTCGCGTCGGAGGTAATGGTTGGGTTGCACTTTGGCAAAAAGTCTCGAATGACTAAAATCCGTTCGTGGCAGGCCTCCATTAAGACAGTCGGGACCAATAGCGCATTTGCTTCGATATCTTTCACCTGCTCGGGTGTTAATCCCGAATCCTTCTTCCAGGTCGACTGGAGTGATTGGTAGGCGACTACGTCGTCGTCGGCCATGGACAGAAGAGCCTCTAGGTTCATTTTGGTAATCATGGTCCGGGCAGTTTCTGCCGCGCCGGAGGCCTCGTCCTTTTTGCGCTGCGTGTAGGCACCCGACATTGCCGCGGTTCCAGCACCAATAGCCGCAGTAATTGCTGCTGAGGCTCCTCCTCCCGGAGTTGGTTGCTTGGATGACAAGACCTCGCAAAAGTCTTTGATGCTCTGGGTGGCGAGTTGTAGCGAGTCAGCAGAAGACATGGTTCTTGATGAAACTTCAATGGAAACAATTCTTCGTTTGGAATGTATTTTTGATCTTTGAAGAAGATATTGGTTCTTCGTAAGTGAGCGAGATGGAACCTTAGAGAGGGTGGAATAGCAACGTTGTGTTATGGATCGAGCCAAGGACATACTCAGGTTTTTGACCAAGTTTCTGATTGCTGTCAGTTCTAATTCGGAAAAAAAGCTGAAAAATTATTGGATGCGGTTCGTCCTTCGTCTCGTTCTTATTTTTCATAGAGTCGAGTTTATCGAATATTTTGTATGATGTGTTTCCAATCATCTTGTGAACTCGTATCCTATCTGTTAATTTAAAAGCTACAATTAAATTCTTAGAAGAGGTGTTGAAATACTCGCTACAGTTACATGATGAATTGTATGTCAGAATTACTTTGTACAGCTGCCTCGAAAAAATGAGTTTTGCTAAACTCCGTATTGCGTTCGATAGTCTCTCACGCTCTGTAGTGTTTCTTCTCCATAGTCGGGGCTCTTTTCGAGAAAGACCTGTAGTTGTGGTAGACTAACGATAGAAATTGCAGAAACATTAAGGTCTCGCTGAACGGCCTGAACGGCTGATACAGGATCCTCAAGGGATCTTTTCTCGGCACGATCCAGGGCTATAACCACACCCACCATCTTTGCACCAATGCTCTCGAGCATAGTGTGCGATTGTCGGATGGCTGTGCCAGCTGTGATTACGTCATCGACAACCAACACGCGCTTTCCATCGCTCATGGAAGCTCCCACGAGCTTTCCACCTTCACCATGATCCTTAGCCTCCTTACGATCGTAGGCAAATCCGACATCGATCCCGTAGTCACTGTAGAGTGAAGCACACACGACGGCTCCCAGTGAAATTCCCTTGTATGCGGGTCCAAAAACAACGTCAAAATTGACTCCACCCTTACCATCCACCCTGCAGGAAAATAAAAGAATAAAACCATTAAATAAAGGGAAAAGTTGAGAACCGAAAACGCTTTAACACGTATGTGGCATGCTTGCATTGAATTCTGTTTGGAACGTCGGCATAGTCTCAGAAGTTAATTGAATCAGCGATTTGGAGTTGACCGGCATTTCCCCGAGGGGAGTAAGGTGAAAGAAGACCAAATGTTTCCTCATTGACTACTTGATAAACACTTGTATTTCTCAAAGTATCCTGTATGCATTTTGGGTCAGGTGCTTGTGAATAATTTAGTTCATCGCCACTCACGCGGGGGCGGATCAATAACACGGACCAAGCTTAATGTATTCCTCATACCCCAAAATATATACAAGCATAACAGAGAGTAACACTGTTCGCTCGACGTTCCAAAAATTATCCAATTTGAAAATGCTATCCAACACAGGTGTACTAGGAGCAAAAACTTACAGCTCGGGCGAGTTCATAATAGCAGACGCATAGGCCGTTCCAAGTTTGAAAAGGGCTGCACCAGAGGCAAACAAACCAGCATTGAAGAAATAGGGTGATGTTCTTCCGCTCTTTAGGACAAATGAACCAAATTTCAAAACGTTTTGCGACAAACTAAATTCCAAGAATTCTTTTTGGTAAGGTTCGATCGTTTCGGTGTTCGATGCGCCACTAGTTCCTTCCTCTTTGAGCTTTTTGCGGACGGCATTGATCTTCTCAACAAGATCCTTCGCTGCGGCCCCCGGGTCTGCAGCTTTGCTGATCCCCCGCGACACCGGTATCAGCATGGCAGTTCCCTCCTGGTTGCAACCTGCTTTGCAGGCCTCTTCCAAATCTCCTCCCTGTGCTCCCACTCCGGGAGCAAGAATCCAAACACTTTCTCCTCCCGCCTTGCGAGCTTTCGCTAAGGCTACCGAATCTGTGGCCCCTACCACCAAACCCAGAGAGCTACCACTCTTGTTCGACCATTGTTGGGCTAGCTTTGCAATGCGCTCATAAACTGTCTCGTCGGAGGAAAGCGAGAGGGCCAGTATCTCATTAGACCCAGGATTTGATGTTTTGCACAACAAGAAGGCTCCCTTATCACTATATTTTTCTACGGTGAATAAAAATAGGATGGAAACGAATGGAGTTGAAGTGTGAGAGGAATTTATAAATGGACAAAAAGACATGGCAATTATGAGAATAACAATGATCTTTGAAGTCTTACCCGTCACGAAGGGCTCTACCGAATCCCATCCCATCAGCGGGGATAGCGTCACCGCATCCGCATTGCAGTGATCGTAACAGGCCTCCGCATACGCCGCCGCGGTGCTGCCAATGTCGCCTCTTTTGACGTCCAACAAAATTGGAACCTCCGGTGGGATTTCCTTCAAGACACGAACAAGAGTGTTGGTCCCGTCTCGAGCTCCCAATGCCTCAAAAAAGGCTGCGTTTGGTTTGTAACAGGCAGCGTATGGCAGCGTAGCATCGATAATCGTCTTGCAGAAGGTGTAGGCCGCATCGCACTTTTGGGATTCCGTCGCCGTCGCATAATCGGCTCCAAGAATCTGTGCTCCATGTGGATCCAGTCCAACGCATAGGAGGGAGTCGACTTGAGAGACTCGGGCTTCGAGCTTTGTAAAAAATGAGGAAGAAGAAGATTCGGCCATGATGTCAAATGTAGTTTATGATTTTTTTGTTGTGCATTTGTCTCAGATCTACATACTCTACTTTACACGCTGTTTGGTTGGTGAAGAACAAAATTAAGGTTGACGGACTAACGCTATGACTCATTCGACTTTTCTTTGATGTCGGCATGTCTACAAAAATTTCGGATCTAGAATTAGTCACAAAGAACGAATAAATCTAGAACTACCCTTTGATACCAGAAAACTTTTATCAATAGGACCATATATTTATTTCCTGGATGATGCAGCTGCAAAATAATGGACTTTTCTAAATAGTTTGATTTAAAAATTGTCAATAGATTTATTCTTGATGAATCAACGATGATAATAGAGTTCATTTGACAAAGTCAAAGATTCGAAATTCATTGGATGCATGGCTATCCTTCTTCTTTCCTCTTATCGATCCACATATTGAATTTAGCTGAACGCACAAAGAACTAATTGTTCTTCCTCCTTGGCAATGGTGTCATTTTTGGCGGGTTGTTATACTCTTGTAGTTTGGTTCTGTAGATTCAAGATTGCCTCGATTACACCGTAGCGGCGATGAATATCCAAGGGATCCGTCAACATCGTGCGATAGACTTCTGCCGTCAGATCAGTATGGTTGGCGAGCGACACAATCGATTTTCGAGCAGGAAGCGTAACATCGCCATTTATGTTATGTTTGGCTGGATATTCGATTACCGATCGAATAGTATTGGTTTGAAAATGACAATCTATTTTCACCAAGACTTGCTCCATGGATTCATTTTGGAACCATTTTTCATAAAATTCGACACAATCGGTTCCGTCAAGACTTCCCGTGAAAGTCCAGTCGTAGTCGATCAGGATGTTGTTTGTTCCCGTAATCAGCTTCGATGGACGTCTGTTGTATCGATTCTTGGTGTATCTGATAAGTCGAATCTTGTCGAGGAGTTGCTTTCCTGCGTCTGCCACGAAAGAGGAACTCTCCGACAATTGTTTGGTAGCCTTTTCGATCATCTCGAGCTCCTGTTCGTATTTACGTCGTTGCTCGACAAACCGACCCTTTTGAGGATTTCGGTGGTATTTCCATTTTCTTTCTCCAATTGTTTTCCTAGCGTCGTCTCGGGCTTTCCACATTGGTTCAAGGACTTTTTGGAGTTTGATGACTTGTTTCTGTACCATCTTGAGGTATTGTTCCTTTTGATCGTGAAGCTTCTTAGCCGACATCGAAGCGATCTCGGCATCTTTTTCCAGCAGTTCCTGGCGGTTTTCGTCATCTTTTACTTGCAATGCCAGACGCTCGTCGGTGACAATGACAGGAGGCAGATCGGGATCTCTACCTATAAGAGAGTCACCGTGATAGGCTCTCTCAATCGCATTCAAATGGGCAGAGATTCTGGCTTCGGCAATTTCTACTCCGCGAGAGAGAGCTATGATAGAAGATTGAAGAGCCTCCGCTCCGGGAAGCCATTTTCGCTGCACTGACAGCAGACGTGCCTTCTTTGCATAAAGATCGGATTTGGATGTGAACAAGCGAACAAGAAGGCGGATGGTGTCCATTCCTGGGGATCGTTTAGAAGGATGAGAGAGATTTGGGATTAAGGGAGGTGCAGAGTCGTTATTGTTCGTCCCGACGACTTGGACATCTTCCGAGTCGCCATCATCACTATCATCTTCGCCTCCGAGAGCTGCGAATGGATTAGTAGAAAACGGATCGTTTCGGATTTTAGGTCTTCTACCGATGAGAATAGACGGAATAATGAGATTTTGCTTCTTCGGTTTCGATTTTTTCGCTTTCGTTTTTTTGACCTTCTTCTTAGGATCTCTTCCGGTCCCTTCTTCGTGACCATTAGCAAGATACGTTTCAGGGGGAGGAACACTCTGATACGGGGGTATATCTTGATTCTTTTGTTGCTCCAATAGCTTCCGCATCACTTCTAGGTAGCTCAGTGACCGCTCTACTTGAGCGATTCCTTCCTCGATCGATCCGGGAAGGGCTGGATTCTTGGTATCATGAGCATTAATGCCGTAGGCGGCTGCTTCTTTGATTGCTTTAGCCCAAGGATCGTCTTCTATATCAAAGTCATTATCGTTGACGGTTTTGGCGGGAATGACACCACCACCGCTTCGTCGAGGCAATAACACATTCATCTTTGCTTCGATGGAAGAATATACACGAAGTAATATCTTCTAGATAATTGTACTTCTCTGTGTGGTGTCGAAAAGAAAAGATTTGCTAACGTTGATCGATTGATAGATTGATGGATTGACGATCAGAAGCATTTCGGTGCAAAGATATTCTAAGAGCATTGCCGAGCGTGGATCTGTAGTGCTTCGTTGGTAAATGAATTTGAAATTCGACCTTCATTTCAGTTGACTTTTCGATCCCACTTCCCGATTTTGTAATTAGGGATGGAAATATTACAAGATGATCTCCCATGAAGGTGCGACTATGTCAGTCTTTCTGTAAAATGCCGGAGGTTTTGCTTGTTCTTCCTCATTCTTTCTCGATGTTTCTCTCTTTCTGCCACCAATTCTATGATGTCAGACTCGAAACAGCCGCCGTTTACAGCCTTGCTCGTAACTTCAAACGAGCCCCAGCTACACAAGCGAATAAAACGTTTTCGCAAACTGCAGCGGTCGATGTATTATCATGTTTTTGCCGCCTGCCATCGATCAATGCCGATTTTCGCTACAGAGTCCTTCGTTAACTCTCCTCGTCACATTCGTCAAATAAAACCCTCCTACCCCACCGAGCCTGTACTCGTGTACTCATAAACCAAATTCTACTAGATTTTATCACAGCAAAGTCTTTCTTGGATTAGTTTCCAATTATATATACCACGATCAAAACCGACAGACTATCATGCCGCCACAAATTGATCAGAACGATGCCTGCGACGACAATTCGGTTCCATCGTCATCTGACAAGGTCGATGACCCAAAAGCCGCCGTTGGAACCGAAAATTCCTATTGGGATGACCCAAAAGAAGATAGTATGCTCAAGGATAAGACTCTGTCCACCCTGGACATGACCGCCCTGGAAAGCAACCATCCCGAAGAGCAAAAGAAGAAAAAGGACGACTATTGGGAGGCAACACCAGAAGCGTCTCTCCAAGGGAAAACCTTGAGTACCCTCGATATGTCTCTTTTGGGAAATCCAAGCAGCGAGAACGAAAGCAACCAAACTCCGAGCACTGCCGCTGCCGTTTCGTCCACACCAATAACGGCGGAGGAGCCCGACTCTGCTCCGTCCTACTGGAATGACGCGCCCATCGACAAGTCTCTGCAGGGAAAGAGGCTCAGTACCCTTGACATGACTGCTCTGGAGCACAATCATCCCGACCAATCAAAAGCGCAAACGGATGATTATTGGGGAGGAACACCCAAAGAGGAGTCACTCCAGGGCAAGACCATCAGCACCCTAGACATTACCGCTCTGGCAAGCAACCATCCCGACGAACAACAACAGAAGAAAGAAAAGGATGATTACTGGGAGGCCGCGCCTATCGATAAGTCTCTCCAGGGAAAAAGGTTGAGCACCCTTGATATGACCGCCCTAGAGAGCAACCACCCCGACGAAAAGAAAGAACAGGCCGATAGCTACTGGGATGCTCCGGAAGAGGAAAAACTGAAGGGAAAAAGGATTAGCAAACTCGATATGAAGACCCTCGAACATTCAACATCTGGTGCGGCTATTGTCGCAGAGGAAGAAGAGTCACCTGCGTCGTACTGGGATGAGGCGCCAATCGACAAATCGCTTCAGGGCAAGAGACTCAGCAGCATAGAACTTTCAGCATTGCAGAAACAGCATGTTGACGAAGAGAAACCCAAGCAGACCAGCCCATATTGGGACTGGCATGGAGTCAAAGCTATCAAAAAGACGCTCAGTAAGCTTTCCCTCAGCAATCTACGCAAGGGAAGCTCCCACGATGTTGTGCTGGACGATGAATGCGTCCATGGAGGATCCAACAATTCCCTTGCTAAAAACAATAGCAATAACCAAGGCACGGAGCCTACTGTCCGTCCCATCACCAAAAAGACTCACAAACTCAGAGATTCTTGGAAGGCATCATTCCAGAGATTATCCTCCACTACGCTAGACATGCTTGACGAGAGCGGTAGGAGCACCGGGAGTGGGCCCCGATTTCTTGGAAAACGAATATTTTCGAGGGACAAGAGTGGCCTGGATGCGAGCTCTGGAAGCCGCAGTAGCCAGATGTCGAACGGAAGCACCGGAAGTGGACCCCGATTTCTTGGAAGACGAATGTTCTCGAGGGACAAGAGTGGCCTGGATGCGAGCTCTGGAAGCCGTAGTAGCCAGATGTCGATTGGTGAGGATGCTATAATGTTTTAGGATGCATCACCGTGATTTCGAAATGGATTAAATTTATCGTTTCGCTTGAAACGTAACCCAGCCATGGCACAGGATAAGGAATGGTTTCGCGGGAAAGCATGCGGATACGATCGAAATCGCACAACAAATTAAGTTAGGAATAAACAAACAGCCATAACTCAAGCTAATACAATGGCATTATTCGCTCTATATATCCGTCTATCGAAACCCTTAGTTGCTTGATTTTTGTTGAGAATGTAGCGATATCTCTTGTTTGTAAATCATTAATAGATGTTATATACTATAGATAGTTCACAGCAAAAAGCGTTTTGAATTTTCGTTCAAAGGTTATTCATGCTGTGGGTGCCATAGATTTGCTTCCCTGAAGTCCTTGTGCCTCTTTATCTTTCAAAACGTGCTCGTATCCCTTTTTCTTCAAGAATGGCCTCAAACTCTTAGCGTTAATTGGATTCCACCAACAATGTGTACACTGGATGATCACATCAAGGTTATTAGGGTTGATGTGTCTATCGTGTTTCTTTCGGTTTTCTCGAATTGTAAAGCGAATTTCGTCTTTCATGGCTGAGGTAATCGTGTGTTCGGAAGCGTACATGTGTGTGATCTTTGTGTGAATCAAACCCTTCGTGAATTTCTCCCAAGTGCTATCGGTGACATTGTAGTTCTCCCCGATGTTCAAGCACCAAATCTTACACGACGGCTGTTGAAGAATTCGAAGCAGATGCATCACCTGGTCGTCTCTCATTCCCAAGTTAAAGTTCTGAACGACAAAAATA
>Ga0115013_10001385_pt1 | contig 14115 bp, 4 predicted proteins | sample SouAtlMetagenome_2_FD_88686 | JGI IMG/M metagenome (GOLD analysis project Ga0115013, IMG submission 88686) | Marine eukaryotic phytoplankton communities from Atlantic Ocean - South Atlantic ANT15 Metagenome | ecosystem: Environmental > Aquatic > Marine > Oceanic | place: South Atlantic Ocean...
GGCCCACTAAAAATAAACCCACTCAATTGAGTGGGTTTTTATTTATTATTATATAATTTTAAGCTAGCAATCACTCCAAAGATTGAACACAAGCTGTATGAGATATTTATTGACCAATCCTCCATTAGAAAACTTCCAAATAATGGCTCTTCAAGAATTAGCGCAATGGTCCATAAAATTTGTGCCAATAAGAAAAAGATAAATGCAATAATAAATAATAATCCTATTCTTTTCATAATTCAAAATTACTATTTAATTTTTTAAAAAAGTTCGAAATTACGATCTAAGGTCCATCAAAAAAAAGACCTATCTTCCTCTCTAAATTGAGGTTTTTTTGTTTAGCTATACTTTATAAATAATTATTTTTTTTGGAAAGATTTTAATCGGTAAGTACAAAATCTATTTAATCAATTATTTTTAAAAATTTATATGATTTTTGAAAATACTAAAAGTACTAAGTATGTACTCATTTTTAGTAACTATTTATATATATTGCAAAGTAATTAATTTTTATTTTTTTTGAAAAAAATTGCATTTTAATTTAATTTTATCATGCCTAAATTCAATAAAATTTTATTAATTACTAGATAAAGCTTTATTTTTCAATACTTTCATTTACGTTTTTTAATGATTTATTGAAAAATATTTACTTTTGAATATAATATAACCACTTAACACTCTTTAACCTTGACACTAGCTAGATTTATTTTACTATTTGTGTTTGCTCCTTTTTTTGTAGTGGGACAAACTATCACTGACATTGTTATTACAGATTCAATCCAATGTGCTGGAGATCCTGAATGTGTTGACATCACATTTACTGGACTTGATAATTCACAGTCATATAATCTAAAATTTTATGATGAAAATGACGCCTTAGCTGGTGTTGAAGATGATTTTACAAATTTAGCAGGATACACGCCGAATAATGCAACTTCTGGTACTTTTGAATATTGCTTTTCGGAAGATGGATTTTACAGAATTGAATTACTCGATGCATCCGATACGTTTATTGATTTTAGTAATCATACAACACAACTTTCACCATTCTCCATAAACATTAACATTTCACCTTCTCTAAGTTTTATAAATTTATTGTGTAATAGTGATACAACGGGCTCTATTAAAATAAATGTTATCGGAGGTACACAGCCCTATTCTGCTGAATGGACTGGCCCGAATGGCTTTAGCTCAGATACAATTAACCAAGAATCTTCGACAATATCTAATTTAAGTGCTGGAACATATTTCTTAAATATTCTTGATGCCAACAACTGTCCTAGCGCTACTTTTACTGAAACTGTAACTGAGCCAGATCCTATTACAAATTTCTTTAGTCTTGTGGAGGAAAAATGTTTTAATTCAAACGATGCAGAACTGACATCAAATCCTAATGGAGGTAATGGTATTCCTTATTCTTTCAGCTGGAATACGGGAGATTCTATACAAACAATTATAACCGGAGATGGTGATTATAGTCTAACAATTGAAGACTCAGAAGGTTGTGTTAGTGAAGAATTTGATACAACTTTAAGCCCTATTCCTTTACTAACATTCACAAATCCTATATCAGTCATAAATGCTACTTGCTTTGGCGAAGATGGCTCTGTGACGATTAATGCTTCTGGTGGAACTGGTGTAATTGAATATTTATGGCCAAACGTAATTAGTACTAATAATACAGAAAGTTTATCAGCAGACGATTATGAAATTATAATTAGAGATGAGAACTTATGTGACACTAACGCAGTATTTACAATCACCGAGCCAGACGATATTCAATTTAATTTAACTTCTGTAGCTGACATTGATTGTTATGGTGAGGCAACTGGTCGTTTTGATTTTGAAATTACAGGAGGAAATCCAAATTATTTTATCGAAATTACTGGAGTAAATACGCAAGCAAATATTAGCGACAATGATATTCCAGAATCTACGCCATACTTAGCAGAAGACCTTCTGCAAGACACTTATGAAGTAATAATTACAGATACTGATGGTTGTACAGATACATCTACAGTTACTGTCAATGAAGCTAGTGAAATAATTGATACTAATCCTGATGTTATTAATGTAAGTTGTTTTGGAGAGTCGACCGGACAAATCACAGCTAACATTCAAGGAGGAAGTGGTGTATACGATTACACTTGGACTAACTCTAACAGTGATACTGTTGGTCAAAACTTTCCTTTGCTACCAGGAATTACTGCTGGCACTTATAATTTAAATGTAATCGATGGTTTGTGTGAGGTTGACTTCTCATACACGATTAATGAAGAATCAGCTGTGCAACATCTAGCATCCAATGCAAATGACGTTAGTTGTTTTGGAGCTAATGATGGATTTATTGACGGCACATTAGTTTTTGGTGGAACAAGTCCTTACAACTACATTTGGACTAACTCCAACGGACAGCAATTTAACACTCAAAACCCTAATGGACTTTCTCCTTCTACTTACTTTTTATCTATTATAGATTCAAATGATTGTGTGTTTAATAATATATTCTCAGAAACGATTGATGAACCAACTCAAATAACAATTCAAAATTTAGATGTAAGTTCTCCTTCTTGCTTCAATGAATCTACTGGCGAAATTTCTTTTGATGTTGTAGGTGGTAACCCTTCAATAGTTGGCGGAAACCCTGTTTATCCATCATCTTTAACTGAAACATTTACAGGTGCTGTTTATTCATCGCCTTATATTAATTTGCCAGCAGGCAATTATATCCTTTCAGTTGATGATTCGAACTGCTCAATTGATACTAATTTGATATTAGATAACCCTAATCAATTATCGCTTAACATAATCTCCAGTGACATTACATGTTTTGGTGCAAATGACGGTGTAATTATTTTTGATTATTTAGAAAGCCCGACTGTTAACAGTAGCATTGAAGTTACATTTCCTGATGGATCTACTTCATTTCAACCGGTCAGCATTGAGAATTTATCTGCTGGCAACTATGTATGTAAACTAATACAGGGGGGGTGTGAAGTGACAGAAACAGTCACTATTAATGAACCCTCACAAACATTATACAACTTTATTAATACTACACCAACTAGCTGTAATGAATCCGATGTTTTACAAAATCAATTGATTAGTAATGGAACAATTAGTTTTATAATTGATGGTAGTTCAGTATCCTACCAATATGTTATAGGCACTGATACTAACACAGTTTTAAGTGGCTCTGTTGAAACGGTAACAAACCTTATTGCAGGAGAATATGAAATAAAGATATTAGATTCTATATGTTCATTTACTGAGACTGAAATAGTTATTGCAGCTTCAGAAATTACAATCTCGGATGTAACAACTGATATTACTGGTGCTGGTAATATTAATGGAGCTATAGATTTAACTATATCAGGCGGTCAAGCACCATATGACATAAGCTGGTTAGGCCCTAATGACTACACTGCAAGCACAGAAGATATTGGTGATTTAGCTTCTGGAAATTATTCTGTTACAGTACAAGACGATTTAGGCTGTATTGATGTTGAAAATATATTCATAAACGAAGATAATTGTAATGTTATTATAACACCAACTATAGTTGATCCGGAATGTCCTGGCGATAGTATGTCTATTACCTTTTCAGTTGTTGGTGGTATAGCTCCTTACAACTGTAACATGACTGGTGACGCCGATGGAGATGGTAGTGATGATTTAGTTCTTTCAAATGTAAGTATCTCTAATTCTTTGGGATTCTCAATAACTCTTCCAACTGATGAAAATTTCGAACTGATTGTTGTAGATGATTTTGGATGTCAACAATCTTATAATTTTGAAAGTGAAGGTATTGAACCAATTAGTGTGACTCCCACCATCAATAATGTTTCTTGCTTTGGTTTATCCGATGGGGAAATCATTATTGACCCATTGACTGATATCAGTGGTGCCACTTCACCATATACTATTTCATATGGCAGTAGTAATCCTAATCCTGCAAATCTTCCAAGTGATGATTATGTGATAACTATAACTGATGCCACAGGAGTTTGCTCTCAATCTTTTAGCTACTTTATCGATGAACCTAGTCCTATTGAATTAACAAATTCTATTCTAAATAATCCAAATTGTATTCCAGGTCAAAATGTAGCTGATGAACTTGGTTCTATTATAGCAGTAGCTAGTGGTGGAACACCACTTTCTAATGGAAGTTATATTTATGATTGGAGCTTTGCAGGACCAGCTACATTAGATGGACAAACTCTTAGCAATCTTGGTCCAAATCAGTATTCAGTAGAAGTAACTGATAATAATGGATGCCAAGCAGACAGTACATTTACCCTATCAAATCCAAACTTTATTAACTATATCGATGTTATATCAACTAACCCTAGTTGCTCGGCTAGTACTGACGGTTCGTTTATAATAGAAACATCAAATGCTGATAATGAAATATTTAGCTGGTTTGAAGTTGGCAACTCAATTTCTATTGGAAATAATGACAGTATTTCTAATCTATCATCAGGTATATATTCATTTACGATTTCAAATAATCAAAATTGTTTCATACAATCTAATTTCCTGCCAGTGGATGTATTAACACTGACTGAGCCTGACCCTTTTACTTTTAATGTAATTAGTTCACCATCCGTTCCTTTTGGTATATGTGATGGTACAGCTTTTATAAACCCTACAGACCCAACATTGAATGTAAATGATTTAGATATAGATTGGTCCACAGGCGATAGTGACTTTTCAATTGATAGTTTATGTAGTGGAAATTATTTTGTAGAAGTTACAAATCCAAACGGATGTTTTGCTTCAGAATTATTTACTATTAATCAAGATGACTGTGACTTTACGTTAGGTGAAGTTATTGATTCTGATGTCACATGTTACGGTTCAAATAATGGTGGAATCCAAATTTCTAGTTCAACTTCAGTGTCAAATCAAGGCTATTCTCCATACACTGTTAAGTTTTTCGATGGAATAACACAATTATTTTCTCAGGTTCAATCAAATCCTACTCTTGTTATGAATGATTTAGCTGCGGGCTCATATTATGTTGTAATTGAAGACTCTGTTGGATGTTTAGCCGACACTAGCATTTCGATTACTGAACCATCTCAAATAGGATTCAGCTACACTACTCTAAACGATACATGCTTTGGTTCTTATAACCCAGAAGTTCACATGACAATTACTGGAGGCACAATAAATGGTGGACAATATGATGTTGAATTCTTTGGATTTGAATATTGGGTTACTAATGAACAAAATGGTGTTGAACAATATGTACCTGGCATTGATTTGATTTCAGGACCGATTCCTAACATTATTATATCAGACAGTAATAATTGTGAATTAACTATACCGCAAATAGTGGTTCCATTTGCTTCTCAAATAGATATATTAGTTACTACTGATTCAGTAAAATGTTTTGATGAAGCTTCAGGATCTGCTAACATATCATCTCTAGTTGGAGGAACAGCACCTTACAGTCTAAGTTGGTATAATTCTGATAATATTCTCATTGCTTCTGATGCTTATTCATTAGACTCATTAGCCACTGGAGATTACTACATTGTTATTTCTGATAGTTACGAATGTGATACTATTGTAGACTTCACGATTTATAATAAAGATGATATTGAAATTAATGCTAATGTTAATGACGTTTCATGTGAAGGCTTTTCAGATGGTTCTATTTCAACTGCAGTAAGTGGAGGAAATGGAGGCTATTCATACCAATGGTTCACTGGTGGGTTTATAAACTCTCAAATTGACAACCTATCCGTTGGTAACTATCAACTTACTGTTAGTGATTCTAAAGGATGTAAGAAAACAGAGTCTTATGATGTTGAAAACCCTGATGATGTAATCATTGAACTTACTGCAAGTTCAATTACATGTAATAATGAGTCGAATGGAACAATAACAGCAAATGTTGCTTTTGAGAATGTCACTGAATATAGCTGGTATTTGAATGGTGTCGCATTATCTCCATTAGTTGCAGGAAATTCCCCTATTATAAATAACATGGATGAAGGTATTTATAATGTTGAAGTTATAATTGATGGCGATAATGATTGCCCTTACTATTCTGAAGCTATTGAATTAACTCAACCAACTGCTGTTCAAATTACGCTTAATTCAACAACTCCTTCATGTCCTGGTGATAATAATGGTACTTTCACTGCCGAAGTAGAGGGTGGAACCTTGGCTTCTGGTTCAGATTATTCATATAGTTTAACTGATTTATTAGATAACTCTATTATAACCATATTTGATACTTTTGATCAGCTATCTTCTGGTAACTTCTTATTTATTGTTGAAGATGATAATGGTTGTTCAGATTCTGTAGGCTTTGTACTTAATGACCCTCCTACTATTGAACTTAATGTAATTGACATTGATCCTACTTGCCACGGCGCAAACTCAGGAAGTGCTTCATACACAATATTCAATAATGTAGGATCTGTTACTCAGATTTGGTCTGAGGTTATTTCTGTAGGTAATTTAAATGATATTAGTATAAATCAACAGGTATCAAATCTAACAGCAGGTAATTATAACCTTTTGGTAGCCGATAGCTTAGGTTGTACTCAAAATGAAGTATTTACAATAGATCAACCTTCTCAAATAGAAGTAAATTTATTTGCATCATCATCTACTTGTGCCAACACAGTAGAAGGCTATGTAACAGCTCAAGTATCAAATGCAATGCTACCTATTAATTACTTATGGACTATTAACCAAGCAAATAATACTACACAAACTGGAGTCTCAAGTTTATCAACTTTCTCCACTGATAGTACATTAGATATTGGTACTATAACTCTTTCTGGATACGACCAGAATGGTTGTTTATTACCTATAACAAATGTAGAAGTTAATCCTTCTTCTAACCCTCTTATACAGGCTGAATTAAATGTTTTAGAAAGTAATGTATGTAATGGCGATTCAATAGCTGACATTGAGATTAACTTAATATATGATGATAACTCCCCAGTATTATTACCAGCAATATATGAATGGTATGTAAATGATGTACTCATAGGCGGTTCTAATGGAGGTGCAACTAATCAATTAACCAATCTTGGACCAGGTGAATATTATGTTATAGTTACCGATGTAGCATATGGGTGTGTTGATACAGCAGAAAGCGTAACATTTACTGATCCTGAACTATTTTCTCTAAATATCACTGATTTACAAGATGTAGAATGTTATGGAGATAATAATGGTGCAGTAGCTGTTGATGTTATTAACGGAATTGGACCAAACTATATATACGATTGGAATAATACTATGGGTGTTTTAGTCGCTAATGATAATAACAACCCTACGAACCTTGTTGCTGGAGCTTATGACTTAGTGGTAACTGACTTTTTAAGCGGCTGTACTGCTGAAGCCAATTTAGTCATTACTCAGCCTGATAGTATCACATTTGATTTATCAACTTCCGATGTAAGCTGTTATGGTTTTGAAGATGGCAGTATAATCGCTACAAATTTAAATGGTGGTGATAATAATTTTAACTACATATGGACTAATGAAAATGATCAGATTATATCAATATCTAATTTAACAGATTCTCTTTCAGCTCAAACCTATACATTTACAGTTAGTGATGGAAATGGATGTTCTTCAGAAGACACAGTTTCTATTTTACAACCTGAAGATGTTACTATTGAATCTGACGTTGTTAACATCGATTGTTTCGGTGCTAATACTGGATCTATTACCATTAATAATGTAAGTGGTGGAACTCCTTCTTACAGTTATATTTGGGAAAACAACCCTTCTAGTCTAAACACTATATTCAATTTAGTTGCTGGCACATACCCACTTAATATTTTAGACAATGAAGGATGTAACTACTATTTCGAAATAGAAGTTGAACAAGAAGATGAAATTGTGATCGATGCAGATGGTACATTTGTAAGTTGCTCAGAAGGCTATGCTAGTATTATTAGTATTAACGGTGGAGTATCTCCTTATAACAATTATTGGGAAGCCGATCCATCTAATACTTCAAGTTTAATTTCTAATTTAACTCCTGGCTATCACTCATTCTTTGTAACTGACGCTTTAGACTGTATCGTTGAAGATTCGGTATTAATTGATGGAACTAATGATATCATAACAAATGCCTTTGTCTTTGAAGAAGTTGCTTGTCATTCTGATTCAACTGGATCAATTTTTGTTGATATAATAAGTTTTGCAGCAGAAAATGCACCATACTATTACTCAATAAATGATGCCCTTTCGTTTGATGAAACTGTTCTCAATAATAGTTTCTACGTAAATGATTTACCAATTGGTTCATATACTATTTTCATAAAAGATAGCGATGACTGTATTGATAGTACTACATTAATAACAATAACTCAAGCTGACTCTTTGTTCATGACAACTTCTTCTACAGACATTGAATGTTATGGAGATTCTACAGGCGTAATCACAGTTGATATTTCTGGTGGAGTTGGTTCGTATGATATTTCAATTGATGGTGGCTCTACATTTATCATATCAAATAGTTCAGGTCAAGAAACTATTTTAGTTAAAGCTGGCGGTTACGACCTATTTATTTTAGATGACAATGGCTGTAGTTTATCAGAGCTCATTACAATAAATCAACCAGAAGAATTTATTTTGACGACTTCTAACTTTAGTGATTTTAATGGTTTTAACACAAGCTGTTTCAATACAAACGACGCATCATTTGAATTGAATATTTCTGGTGGTGTATCACCATTTTCATTAGAAATCGATGGAGTAAACTCTTTCGTAACTGATGGTGACATCATTGATAGTTTAATGGCTGGTGTGTATACTTTTGGGATTACTGATAATAATGGATGTAGTATTATTACAGAGGAAACTATTACTGCACCAAATGATATGGTTTTAGAGTATGTCTCATCTTCTGATTTCAATGGTCAAAATACAAGTTGTTATAATTCATCTGACGGTTTTGTTATTGCACAAGTAAATGGTGGTGTTGGACCTTTTGATTATTCTTTAAATAATGGTCTGACATACGAAGAATCAAACACTATTAGTCAATATCAATTCAGTAATCTTTCAAGTGGAGAGTACACTTTTTCTGTTAAAGATGATAATGACTGTGTAGCCGAGTTAAGTTATACTGTAACCTCAGCTCCAGAGATTTTACCCCTTCTTACTTTAAATGAGGAAATACTTTGTAATGGTGAAGGAGAAGCTTCTTTAATAGCTAGCGTTGATGGTGGAAATGCACCTTTTGAATATATACTAACTGGATTATTAAATATTGAGATATTTAATTCTATAGAAAGTTCTATCCTAATTGACAGTCTATCTTCAGGGTTCTATGAACTAAATATAACAGATGCTAACGGATGTAGTAACAGTATTGCATCAGCAAGTCAGATAGTAATTTCAGAGCCATCTGCTGTTACTTACACGGCAAATATAAATAATATCTCTTGTAACAATGAAGGCAATGGTAGTTTAGAAATTAGTGAATTAAATGGTGGACTAAGTCCATATAACCTCAAATTCTACAATACAATTGGAGTATATTTCGAGGAATCTAACTTAAATATTTTCTCTCCTACCCTAATATTTGAATCATTGGAAAGTGAATCTTACACTTTAGTTATCACTGATGATAATGATTGTGAGTTCATTGATACTATAATTATTGCTGAGCCAAGCGAATTAACGATAGAACTAGACTTAACTTCAGTAAGCTGTTTTAATGGTAGTGATGCGGCTTTAGATTTAACTATATCTGGCGGAACATCTCCATTTGAAATTATATTAAATGAGGAATTATATTCTTCTGATGGTATTATAACAATCGAAAGCTTATCTGCTCAAGAATATAATATTAGTATTGTCGATGCTTCTGGATGTGACTTTTCATCAAGCTTCACAATTACAGAGCCAGATTCACTTGCTATTGAAACTGTCATAATAGATAATGTTTGCTTTGGACAGACTAATGGTTCAATATTTACAAATGCTTCGGGTGGAATATCTCCTTATTCATACACATATACTAATAGTAAAGGCTTTACAATTTCAGAAATTAATATTTCTGATAACTTATCTTCAGGAATATACACAATAACTGTTTCAGATTCGAATGATTGCGTATTAGTATCTGACATAGAAATTTCAGAACCTGCCGAAATATTAGTTTCACATGAAATTACTGACGAAAGCTGTATAGATGCAAACAATGGATCTATTATAACATCGGTAGAAAATAGTCAAGGATCTTACCAATTATTTTGGGCAATCAACACTTTGAGTTCAACTGAAAATTATGGACTTAGCCCAGGTATTTACGCGCTTACTATCATAGATAGTTCAGGATGCTTTATTACAGATTCTGTTACAATATTAGCTGCAGAGGAGTTTAATGTAACTCTGGAAGTTACTAATGCTGAATGTAAATACACTAACGACGGTCAAGTATTCATTTTATTTGATGATTCAGAAAGTCATTCTGTACAATTAAGTAATGAGTTAGTTAACCTACAAACATCTGGTTCATCTGAAATATTATTTGACGAATTAGCTCAAGGAGAATATAATTTACAAATTTCATATAACTCAACATGTGTATTGGATACAATGGTAAATATTGTAGCTTCCAACAGTTACAACTGTATTGCTCCAGAACCAACATTCAGCCCGAACTATGACGGATCAAATGATGAATTTATGCCACTTAATAATTATGCGGAAGTTGTTGAATTAACAATCTTTAACAGATGGGGTGCGAAAATATTTGAAAGCAAATCAGCAAATCCATCTTGGGACGGAACAAACTTAAACGGCGAAGTAGTACCAAGTGCAGATTACTACTACATTATCAAATTTAATAACCCTGCATACAACGATATCACAGGAATAATTACACTACTGAAATAATGATAAAAAAACTATTTATAATCTTAGCTTCATTGCCTCTATTATCGATTGGGCAACAAACCTCTTTGTTATCTCACTATTATGAGAATACAACATTGTTTAACCCAAGTTTAACAGGTTTAAATCAGAACACCTCTATTACTCTAAATGCTAGGCAGCAGTGGTATAAATTTACTGACGATTCAAACATTGGAAAATCATCACTTTCCTTTAACAAAGGATTTGGTGACGATGGATTTGGTGCTCAAGTCTTTACTGATAATTCTGGTAACATTACAAATAGCGGCTTTTCATTAAGCTATAGCCGACGTGTTGTAATTGATGAAGAATCTTTTCTTTTTTATGGTTTATCTGGTGGTTATCAAAACAATAATATCAATAATATATCTTCTAATGATATAGGTATGTTTAATAATAAGTTTAATTGGACACCTATTTCTAGTTTCGGTGCCTCTTTCAATAGAAAATCGCTGATTATTGGACTATCTGTTGATGGACTTTTGGAATCTGATTTAGGCTTTACAACTCAAGAAAATATTATTGAAAAACACTATTACGGATTTATTACCTATGATCACAGTGTAAACCCTAGTATAAAACTAAGCCCGTCTATTTTTTATAAACAAGCTGAAAGCGGAGCCTCACAGTTTGATATGAATGTGAACATAGGCTTTAAGGATATACTTCGCTTTGGGCTAGGTTATAAAGGTAATTTTTCTGAAAATGAAAACTTTGGACCGTTAGTTACCATCGGTTTAAACTTCAGCAATATTAAATCACTGATTAGTCAAGAATTTACTACAAGTGAAGTCTCTTCTTACTCTGTTGGAACAACAGAGCTTACTTTAAAATATGAAGTGAGAAATAACGACGATATTAAAGAAGAAAAAAAGGACGTGGAAGCTATCGAAGAGGAAAAAGTAGACTCTGATAATGATGGTGTATTCGATGATGAGGATGAATGTCCAAATTTATTTGGAAGCATTAATGCCAAAGGATGTCCTGATATTGATAATGATGGTGTAAGAGACTCTCAAGACCAATGTCCTAACACAATTGGAGAAATGCTAAATAATGGCTGTCCTATTCTTTCTGAAAAAGATAGTTCAATTCTAAAAAAAGCAATGACAAATCTAGAGTTTGATAAAAACTCCACAAGGATAACTCCTTCCTCTTACTCATATGTCTCAAATATTGGAAAACTTTTATTAGGAAATAAAAACATGGTGCTGATCATTTCAGGACATACAGATAGTGATGCTTCAGATGAATACAATTATAACTTATCAGCTAAAAGAGCACAAAGTGTAAGAAACTATTTATCAAATATGGGTATTTCTAAGTCGAGACTTATTATGGACTTCTTTGGTGAATCAAAACCTTTGTATCCAAATGATAATGATAGCAATATGCAAAAAAACAGAAGAGTTGAATTTAATATTTCATTCATTTAATTAGCAGAAAATAATGAAGCGTATAGTATTTTTTGGTTTATTTCTAGCTCTAAGCTCCTACAGCTTTGCTCAGAATATTAGTATTAAATATTCAAAAGGATCATCTATACTAAACTTCGATGTTCAAACAAGGTCATTACTAGCTTCTGATATTGGATTAATTTATTCTAAAAATAAGAATGCTTTTGAGGTTGGTTTTATAAGACAAGAATTAGTCAGCGATGCGTCTATTAATAACGCTAGTGACATTTTTCTCAATTTTGAATCAAAGCTTGAAAGTAACTATTTATCATTTTATCGCCATATTGGAGTAATTGATAATTTTAAATTCAATTTAGGAATAACAGCAGGTCTCACTAATTATGAGATATATACAAATCTTGAAAATAATTTAGGTCAACAATACCAAGATTACGATTTTGAGACTTGGGAACAATTAGGCTATTCATCTGAAAATGATTTTGAAACAAATTTATCTGAACTCAATGTTGATGGACTTAACGACTACCCATTAAGCTACTTTTACTTTGGCCCTCTACTAGAGTGTGAAGTTGAATTAGTTGAAAACTTTGACTTAACCATTAAATCTATTTACAGAAAGAATCTAACAGACTTACTGGATAATGTTAATATTAACAATTTAAGAGATGTTCCTGCAACAAATCAAACAGACAATCAGCTTGATTTATTTGTAGGAGTTCGATTCAATCTTTCAAAAAATCGTAACTCAGTTAATGACAGCTTAGTAAAAGTCATAGATTCATTAAATACAGAAGATGTTATTAATTCATCCATAGAGACAGGAAATAATAATACAGTAATTGAAGAAATTATACCACAGAATGATTCTGAAAAAATATTGAGTAGAGAAGAATACATTTTACAATTCTTTCAGTCATCAAGTACAGAAGATGAAAGCTTACTTTATAAATATGCCGAAGAAAAAGAAGAATTAACAAAGGACAGCTTTGAAGAGGGTGAAAAATACCCTTATATAAGTTCTGAATTTATTGAAAAAGTTATTGATGAAGAAAATGCTTTTACACAAGAAAATTCTGAATATTACTCTAATAATGAGCTTACAGAACAAGAAATATTAAGTGAAGATGTATATTTTGAAGAACCATCTATTGAAGAAACTGTTGAAGAAGTTGTTACAGAAGAAGTACTAAATGAGGAAATATTAGTTGTTGAAGATGAAGTCATGAAAGAAAGTTTTACTCAGCAAGAAACAATTGAAGAAAGCATGACAGAAGAAGAGGTATTATTAAGCTATGATGAGTACTATCTAATAGTTGGTGTATTTGCATTTCCAGAAAATCTTAAGTCTTATGCAGAAACACTTCAAATTAGCCCCGAAAAAACGTTCAAAAAGAATAATTTGAACTACCTCTATATTTCTAAAACAAACAACTTATTTGAAGCTCGACTTTTAAGAGAAACTCTAGAAATGGAAAATTGGATTTACTACAGTAAATAAAAATATTTTCTATAGGTAAATCATCAACTTGATTCTTTTTCTTGTTAAATCAACATATTGAACTCACTAGATAAATAAATTATGAACAAGCTATTTTTTTTAATAATAATAAATTTATTCATTTTCTCAGCTTCTTATGGACAATGCACAATAAATAATGCTATTGATTGCGAATGTGCTGATTCTGATCAGATCGATTGTGATCTTTTACCAGATATTACCGTTTGTTGGCAGACGGGTATTAATGGCTCACAAGAGTATGCCCCTGGTGATGGTCTGCAAGATGGTGAA
>Ga0115013_10001386_pt1 | contig 14110 bp, 6 predicted proteins | sample SouAtlMetagenome_2_FD_88686 | JGI IMG/M metagenome (GOLD analysis project Ga0115013, IMG submission 88686) | Marine eukaryotic phytoplankton communities from Atlantic Ocean - South Atlantic ANT15 Metagenome | ecosystem: Environmental > Aquatic > Marine > Oceanic | place: South Atlantic Ocean...
CATTATTTGCGATTTGTTCGTCTTCTACCTTGATGGATTTAGATGATTTGTATTTTTTTTCTTCCCCCATCAATTCTATTTCATTGCCTCTATTATTCTGCTCTTGAATACTGACACTATCTATCGAATATCTGTTGGTGTATTCCCGCAGCTTGGCTTCCGCCTTTTCGGCGCGATTAAGTGCTTGCAGGCACTCTTCCTCGTATTGAACAAGCTTTTGATTCGCGCCGTTGAGTTCGTGTTTGAGTGTCAAATAAGCCTCTAGAGGGATCAAGTTGCCCGTCATCTCCCCACTGGTGATCAGGTCGGTCTGGCTGATTCCACGCTCGAGCTCAAATTCCCGTATCGCCTCGGCGAGTTCCCCTGGATCTACAATCGTCCGCCATTTTTCTTCCGGTTTTTGGATCTCTTTCTCTGACAAAATCTCGGGATCTATTACCTTACAGTTGTCGGGATCACGGCTCTTTCGAAGAAGCCAGGGGTAGGTTCGTGGACCAAATATCAGAAAGCAGCTCGCAGTAAAATATCCACACAGAGTAAAAATATCTAACCAAAATGACGGACCCACAAAGCACCGATTTTCTGAAAGACTGTTGCAAACACCAACGTGATCGAAGAAATTCATTGTCAGTTGACTCAATTCGTTCGAACAATGCAAACAAACACAAAAAAAGAGGAGGATCTCATTGCATATTCACAAGTCATTGTAAAACCTACCATTTTCTGTAATCAAGCATAAACATCAACAGCCAAGTTGATTGAAATATGCCAGCGAGTGCTAGAAAAATTGATCCCACAATAACGCTGGGATAAAAGATCGTGAAACAGGTTTCCACAGATGCAAAAATAATTCCCAAAATGGCCATGGAAGGTGCAGTTATAGCTACAGCCTCGATCGCACTTTCGTATTTTTGATCACCTTCTGTTAGACCTGTTAGATATTCATACACAAGCTTATAGTCAAAGCATTTGTGCTCCTGCTTCACGAAATCCCGTGAATTGTCGAAATAGAGAAGAGCAAATCCATGATGTCCAAAATAGTAGCCATCGGCATCATCAGCTTCATAATCTATATTGTCTGCGGCAAATTTGTCTTCTATATCATCAACATCAAGTTTGTCTTTACTGCCACGGTCTTCCACCCCGAAGGCACTCAAGATGGTGCTGGCGAAACGCGTAAAGTCCGCTAGCGCTGAATCCATTGGTCTTGAGTCGTCAAAATACTTATGATATTCGATGATCCTACAATCATTGTAATAATTGTCGAAACTCAGCCCCACGCAAGTCACTGCAAGCACAATTGCCACGGCTCTAAAGCAAGGAGAAAACAACAGTTTGTCAGGCAATCAATCCCCTTACGCATTTGGATCGAAAAAAACCAAAACCACGCAAGGTTAATCACTCCTTTCGTTCCCACGTACCTTTGAAGGTACGCTCTGGCACCATCCCGGGGTGGCGCGAGTTCTGGAGCTAAAATATACCGCATGTTCAACCCTGGCGAACAAAAATCCGGCTAGAAACTACCACACAACTGCCAAGCGTATCGAATCAATCAAGCCACCGTTCGATGTGAAAGGAGAAAGCCTTCTGGAACAGACATCAATAATATTTTGCCGCGTTAGTTCTCTGTTCTGACGAAGATTCTTTGCTTTTGGAGGCGACTTGAGCAATTTTTTTAATCTTCTCATGAGCGGCAGGGAAGGTAGGAAGGTAATCTAATACGGTATTCAGCTACTACCGTTATTGAGCGGTTGCTCTTGCATATTATTGGCTCGGCTTCTTTCCGGGAAATGGTTTCACGACAAGAAAAACGGTGCAGCATAAGTAACTGTTCGCTTGCAAATTCTATCCCTAACACTTAAAGAATCTCACGGACTTAAAGCTACGAAGCAAAGGCAATAATGTCTAGCACGATTCATTCCGATTCAACAGAGCAGGTTCTTCTTTTTTATTAGTGAAAGTGCCCTCCTGAAAAGGAAAAATTTAATTAAGGTCCTCAAATGATGATTCTCCCCATGGTTCAACGCGGGGTAATAATAAAGGGAATGCCAGGAAGGGGCACTCCGTTAGAGAAATCGAAAAACAACGCACCAACACCCCCAATCATACCGCTTTAAAAGTTCCCAAGGAGAATTCATCCAGCTCCACCCCTCCCATCTGACATTCATCTTGTCAACCTTCGTACACACACTCACACACACACCAACAAAAGATAACACGACAGAGAACTATATAGATGTTTCCATCCCTAAGTCAATACATTCCACGTAAATAGCTATTCAACTAATAAAAACAAAGATCTAGAGTGCAGCACGGAAGAATAGACACCAACATGACGTCGATACTGTCTCGATGTTGGTGTCCCAACAATTCTAATCCACACGAGGGTTCTTGTGCAACAAGATTCTTTCAAATGACCTGTTTACGACACAGTTTCTCGTTGCGGCGGCAGCTGGTGGCGGGGTTTGGGATAACGGCATTTATGACTGTATTTCTCGCAGTCGTTATGGCGTCGATGGCGGCCCAACATGCCGGTTCCACGGTCAAGACAGAGTCGAGGAATCTCTTTGTACAACAGCTCGATGCCATTCTCCAGGAATCTGGAACACTTACCGGAGATATACTAGAAAAGAAGGTAAATGACCTGCGGGGATCGGTCAACCTCTTGGTGGAAATCGTTCGTGATCGAATTGTTGGGTACCCCAACGACGGTTGGGAAAACGATATCCATGTCCCCTTTATAGACCAGGTCACGGGTAAAAGAAAATACCCCTTGAAAGCGGATTTATTGCCCCGTGACTTTGAAATCAAACCAAACATCAATATAAGCGACCCGGACAGTCTTGCTGAAAATCTGCAAGAACGCGGCAGTGAGGGTCTGCTCATTCCCTATTGGAAAATTCACAACACCGAAACATCCATGTTCAACTTTCAGGGGAATTGCGATCCGAACGTCACTAGTCCCGACGAAGTGGGATATTATCAATTTTGTACCGATGAGAACAACGACGCAAGTCTAGGTGGCAAAATCAATCCCACCGAGACACTAGCTCCATTGGAACAAAAGGCAGCCGACATTGGGATCTTTTTAAAGGCCATATTTGAGTCCCAGCCCTTGGCGCTGTCCGTTGGTGTCTATTTTGCCAATTCTGGCGCAGGTGCTGGGGTGAGATTTCCAGCCTTTGTTGCACCTAACGGTGAGGAGCACTATTCGAGTGGTTGCATGTGGATGAATGAAACTAATCCCTTGACTGGGCGACCCTACGGGACCATAGATGAAATCAATAGATGCACCCCCGCAGGAACCCGATCACCAATTCGGGAATACAATGCAATGGAAAGGGAGTGGTGCGCTGATCAGGCCCTGCATCCAGGAGAGACCCGAATATTTGGACCCTATGAAGGTGCAACAGGGCTCCCTTGGAGGATGACCTTTGGGAAGGCTGTCTTTGATCGGATGACCAACGAATTCATTGGGTGCACCTTCCTAGATGTGAGCAAGGTACAGGCTGAGCGACTCCTAGCGGGGATCGGAAAGGATATGCGTACCGAAATTGTCGTAACATTAACCGATGGAACGGTTGTAGTCGGAGCCAACCAAACGGATGCCAACGGAACGATAACCAATCCTATTCCCTTTTTGGGAAATACCGACTTCATCGACAATTCAACCTATGCTATGTTGACTGAGGATCTTGCCTTTTGGGAAAGTGAATGGGATATTGAGTCAGCCCAGAAGACATATAATCGTACAGTGGAAGAGAATGGGAAATATTACTACGTCGTTCCCTCTCCATTACCCCCCGACGAGTACGACCCACTCTACCGGCCCGACTTTTTGATCTTCGGATCCCTCGACGATGAAATCGAGGCAGAAACGATCCTGGAGATTGAAGAGCAGATTAATAATGATGTCAAAGTTGTAATTATCACCTCGGTGAGCCTTGGTGCTATTGCCTTGCTCAGCATGATGACCATCGTTTCATTTGTTGCACAACTTTTAACCAAACCCCTTGAATGGATGGAAAACAAGTCCTGGGAAATCGTCAACCACTCTAGTGATATAGTGGGCGATAACTTGAAGGTCACGAGCGAAGTAAAGGAACCTAATCGTTTCCTCTCGTTTCTACCAAAAACCGAAGTCCAGGAACTGGTTTCAGAATTTCGATCCATGATCTCTGGGTTTAGCGGAGAGGGTGCGTCTACGGTCGCTATTCCAAGGCAATCCGAGACTAAAAATGTCATAACTTGGAAAGAAGACTTTCGGAAATTTTATGACCTCAGTCCGAACTTAGAAGACAAACTGAAAGAAGAAATGAACATGATGACACGATCCGTGAGCCGTAGAATGTCGAAAAATCCGTCTCTGCGTAATTCATTTAGGAGAAGCATCACACGAAGAAACTCCGTACAGAGGAGATCGCTCCGGGCACCCATGCTTAATGGAAGCAAACATCGGAGAAGCTTTTCTGGGAGGAGTTTTTCTAACAGAAGCAATTCTGATTTTGAGCAGCTCTCTGGCTTTGAAAAGGTATCAGACTTTGAAAAACCTTCCTTAGGGGTTACCAACTCCGATTTCGATAGAATTGTGTCTGCCGCCGAGAAATTTGACGAGGAGGAAGAAGAACGCGTGCTTGCCGAGGGTTCAAACCATTTCCTTAGAGATGACATCGAAACTTCGCAGCCATTCTTTCAGTGCACTCAAATGACTGGCGAATCAACGACCGAATCTCCAGCAAGGACAGCTGACGTTGCAGCTGTATACCGGGATAATTCTACATCATATATGTCATCAGCTACAGTCACACTTGGAACAAGGTCGCTGCAGGCTCAAGACTCTGATAAATTTGTGGTACCGTCTTCCACAAGGATCAATCTTGGATCTAATACCAAGCGCACACAATCGATGCACATACTGTCACTTAGTCAAGAAACAGCAGAGGACGATACCAGTATTAGGGGTTCGCCTCTCTTCTGGAATATCCTTTGCTGGATCGTCATTCCACTACTTGCATTCATTGCTGCTATTATGATCATTGTTGGAATTAACTTGATGAATAATTTCCCGACATGGATTGAAAAGGCCATGGACGAATCGGGAGAACTTGAGATACAACATCTCATAACCTCTACCGACTTGATCACAAAGCATATGGAACAAATATTTGAAGAGCCTCTGAAAGATTTGCATATGATTCACCGGACTGCAGGTTGGCTCTTGTTTGATGCAATTGATATTTCCGATGGGATTGCGGATATCGAAATGGACTTTCTCGAAGAGTGTAAAATGTATAAAGATCCCCTCAAAGAATGCCCTTACGTAGTGAGTGATACGAGATCTCCCTGCCCATGTGAATGGAATGATCCATGGGGACGAGCTTGTATGAACAGTACGGTGACATCACTTGCAAACGATCCTCGCTACGTGCAGAAATTGTTTTATATGACCCAAAGAAAAAATACATCAGAGGGCTTTCCCTCGAGTCCCCAGGAAACATCATGGTACAGCGATCCAAACCAATTAGAAGGTGCGAAAATTGGCAGCAACGCGTCAGGATATTCAACTGCTTATGCTCGCTCGCGAGTAACATCTGCCTTGTCAACCATCATATTGCCTGTTTACAACTACGGAACCGAAGTGCGTGCTGATGGAACTATATCCTCTGGTTTTGATGGGTACATTTCGTTTGAAGCAGATGGAGCATATGGTGGATATGCTGGCTGTAATTATGATCATGTCTCCTACTCACACTTCGTATCTAATGATGCGAATGGAGCATACAAAATTACGGATAATTGTCCGAATGGTACGTATGGATACGATCCGAGGTGTCGGGGATGGTATGACGAGGCGAAGCGAGAAGGTCTTGAGAAAAATGAGGGTGTATATGTGACACCACCTTACAAATGGGCAAATATAGATAATATCGGAACTACGGCAGTGGCACCCCTAATCGATCCAAAATCTGGTGAATTTGTTGGAAATACGCTTCTTGACTTGCTACCAACAGAAATCTCCAAGGTTGTTGACAAAAGCAAGATCAATCATTACATCGTGATAACACCAAGTGGCCAGGCTGTTATATCTTCCGAAATCGATGGTCAATCAGGTTCAGACTCAATAATTGGGTTATTAGCACCAAATGATACTCTGCCAGGTACAGAGACTTATGACAATATCACAAAAATTATAGAGGACATGCAAAATGAAGGATATGATAGTGGTATGTTTACTCGTACGCTCAAGAACGGTACACTCGAGATGTTTGCCTACCAATACGAGCCGATCTATAGCAGGGAATTGCGACCTGTTCAGGCCGATGATTACAGTCGGGGGGCTGTGCATACTACCGATTTTCAATATTCCATTATTATGTATCAAGAGGTCGAAGAAATCGTATCTTCGTACAATCAGATATCGAACGAAATCGAGGAAAAGTCGAGAGCAACTTTTATTGTATATGTTGTCTTGTCCAGTCTGGCAACATTTATTTGCGTTGGTGTTTTTGCAGCAGTAAGTTACATTTATATCATTTTTCTCGGGGGGGTTTTCTGCTACCTTCCTCCTGAACACTTTCTCACAGAACTGTTTTTCTCTATTTTTCTGCGAATAGTTATCGTTTCATGTCACGACACCAATGATTCAATTGTTGCGTACAGTGAAGCAGGTGAATGCGGGTAGAATTGGGGACAACATGCCTCCGCTGACGGGTGGTTCTCGTGAGGTTCACCGGGTGTATGCGTCATTTGCCAAGCTATACAAAATCGTTCGTATGTCAAACTCTGCATTTTTCGTCGGTGATCTGACCTCAGCTCATCGTATCGGCTTGGATGCGCTTAATCTCTTTCGAAAAATCGGTGATCAAAAGGCTATCGCTATCGCTTGTAATAATATGGGAAACACTCTACTAGCATTTATGGTTGAATATAGGGAACCAGGATCCAGCCTGGAGCTCAATAGCGACGGCTGCACCTACTGTACTGAGGCTGCCATGAAGTACTTAAACGAGGCTGTACTTTTTGGTACGAAGGCATTTGAGGATGCTACGGGCGATGCTGATAAGGCCAAGTTTGCCCAGCAGCTCGCTGATCGCCATTTTAATCGAGCAATGTGCCTTTTGCTCACGGCTGACGATCCCTGCGCCGATCGAAATGCCAAGGAAACGGCACTAGACGATCTTCATCTCGTTAAGCAATACGATCAGGGTGTGAAGGAATATATGTTGCATTCCAAGACACTTCTCGAGAATTCCGACATTATTTTTGAGCGCACGATTCGTCGTCTGCACGGGCTAGCAGCGCTAATTGATATCTGTCCAGATGTTTGGGAAGTGATGGATATCTATGAGCTGGTAGATCAGGCCGACCTCATGCTTCAGGCTGCTTGGAATCAAAGCACCGCCCCCCTTTTCCATAACATGACGAAAATTGGACGCCTGCAAGAATTGGAGGGCGCTGTCACGGGAATCGAATTAGCATCGGGCCAGACCAGCGATGCGGTACATCTGGCGACACGAATGATGATCGAAGACGAATACTTGCTCGATTCTTCCTTCATTGAAGCTGCTGATTGCATTCTTCAGTGCTACCGGGAAGAACTAGATGAAAAAGAAGAGAAGGAAGAAGAAGAAGAAAAGGAAAAGACTTTTCACGAGGCTTCTATGACGGAACTCAAGCACCAATTCAAAATGATGCGCAAGCCCGAGATGCGCAACTCTTTAGACATCGGACGTGCCTTTGTCTTTTGCTTTGATCTCAAAGGAGAATGGAACGGACAACCCGTGCTAAGACACATCCGCAAGTGCGTCGTAGACTTTTACAAGGAGAATTTCCAGCCCAACGACATGGTAGGCATCGTCACATTTAATCCCAATGATGGAAGTCTCAAAAAGGTAAAACCCTCCTCGGGCAAGGATTTGGTTTCCTCCGAAGACGAAAACTTTCCCCATCGAGATGCCCTCGTGGCAGCTACGACAGGAGTCGCTTGCAGTCGATTCACACCCGCATTGCAGGGAGGTATCGACATGGCGATCGAACTCGAGTCCTCCGTGGCGAGCGATGTGTGCTTGCTTTATGTGAGTGATGGTGGGGCCTACGAGGAATCGATGTTCGGCAATATCCATGCCCATGTAGAGGCTACCAGCCGTGCTGGAAGTGCCAGCATGCGTGCTAGCTGCCGTCACATGACGCCTCCATGTACATTTGATCTGGTAGTCATCGATCTGGGAGCCGAATCCCGCCAGGACATACAAGATCTCGTTTCGGACCGGATGTCTGTGCGATCTGGGATAAGTCGGGTTTCCTTGAACAGCAACAAAGGCAACAGGCCATCTGTCTCCTTGAAGCGAGGTATGTCCATCAAGAAAATGCGGTCAAGGCGAGATTTGACAAATACCTCCCTATCCTTTGAGGAATCCTGCAAGAATCTCGTGACTGCCACTCGCAGCCGCGGCTCGATCTATTTGGAGGCTGATATTGATAACCTAGAGGAAGCTTTTCAGGAGGCAACGGCTGCCATTAATGACGGTACCTCATTCGAGGGAAATCGATTGCAGAGGGCACTCACAATGCAGAAATTCTAATACACGCAACAAAATAATTCCATGAATCTGTCACCAAACAACCAATTTGAGACAGAAATAATATAGATTGTCTAGACAAATCAATCCGAAAGAAGAGAAATCATGAACGGGATGAAGTCAATCACAAATCTTTACATGCTACTATGGATAAATAATAGAAATACATATTGTAAAATTAAAATATTCATATAAGAAATGAAGTACCTTATATAGCAGCTATCATGCTCTACATGGTTGGAATTAGTTTTTGCTCTGAAATAATTGCTCTATCTCCCAAAGTATAAGAAGTAGCACTTATTCTACTCAATACTATTTCCACAGGAGTCCCACCGGCTTGTCGTTTTCTTGCACATCTTGGATCGTCTTTTCGACAATGCCATTGATTTCTTTTTGAACTTCTTCTATAGTTTGTGCAGCATTGACAATATGCCAGGGAATCTGTCCGCTTGCATCGTCGGTGCCCTGGAGCTCTCGAAAGCGTTCCCGCACTCGGAGTTGCATTTCGGTTTTTTCGTAGCGTTCTCCCCCAAAGCCTCCCCGTTGCTCGGCTTCCTCCTGAGACAAATCGAGAAAAATGACGGCGTCTGGGGCTGGCAATCCAACGTCACAGGACTTGCACCAGTCCAGTTCCTCCTCCAGGCTCGGCTTGGCCGACGAAAAGGCGACACCGCTGTGGGCATACCTGTCGCAGACAATCGTTTTCTTTTCTTCCAATAGAGTCTTTTGAAGGTTGGGTGCAGCCTCCCAGCGGTTGGCACTAAACAACAAATGAACGGCCCGGTCGTCAAGATCCGATTTCGATTGCAGATACTGGTTGATGAGGTCTCCTACCAGGGTGGTTCGGTCCGGAAAGCGCATGGCGACGGTGGCCAAACCGATGGAGATCAAATGCTTGACCAACAGGCCCACCTGTGTGGTTTTTCCGCAACGATCTACGCCCTCCAAGACGATAAAGGCGCCTCGTTTTGTGGTTCTTGCCGCGTTCTGGTTGATCATGGTAGCATACAGTGGTGTTTACGAGTCAGATTCGAAGCAGGATGATGATAATGATTTCTAAAATGGGGAATGCGAAAAGAAAAATGCTATGACCAAGAAGTTTTACGCGCCATTTTTTTCGTTGATTTTTCCTCCCCTGTTCGTACACGTCAAAAGGAGGAAATCTCCTCTCTCCCCTCTTTACAAAATAATACTGAGATGCGTTTCAACGAAGTTTTCAAAATCGGCGTCAAATTCGTCTCAAAATCTATTTCTCGAATTCAAAAACTCGTCCACGAGAGAAAGAAGAAGCAACAAAAATACACACACAAACTTACAATCGATCACATAACAAATCGATTCATTCGTTTTCACTCAGTGATACTTCTATCCCTTCCACCACTTTACCGATATCATTTCAACTACTGCTACTGCTGCCATGTCTAGCGACGACAAAATCATGAACAACAAAAAGAAGACTGAGGAAAATCCCCCAGCCGTTTCGAAAGAATGGTATCGAAGCAATAGTGTTGGCGAAGATGTGGTAGATCCTCATTTATTCGAGGTACCGAACCCATTGCGCCAGCGGATCATCAGCGAAGAAAAAGAAGACAGTAATGATACCCCAGCTCCAGCGATGGTCTCAAAAGAATCGAGCCCGACTCCTCCAGAAGAAGAGACTTTGTCAAGCGCTATTACTATCGCTTCTCGACAGGAACCAGTGCCTGGAACGAACACTAGTAACAGCCCGAACGAAAATCTGGCTGCTTTCTCTACGAGCGCAACTAACGCAACTTTTGAAGACAATGCTTCGACGCCAGAAGCAGCAGCAACGGTTTTTTTGCCAAGCGCCGAAACGGATGCTGCGTCTCAACGAGTAGTAGTCTGTGTCCCCTATTCCGCTACTCCTATGCCAATCGAATCTACCGTGTTACAAACAACGGACCAACGACGGCTCAGTCCCTTGGAAGCTCGCCCACAGCTGGGAGAACTTTCCAGTGCCTACGCCAATGCGAACATCACCAGTAGTACTTCTTCGTTGAATTCTTGGGCTACCAATGCCTTTGCGACGAGCTCGAACAGCGCATTGTCGGGCGTTGCCAACAATTCTACCGTGAACCGTACTATAACAATGCAAGATAATGCCAATGACGTCGTGAGTGCTAGTTATCGAATGCAACAAGCCACCAACACTACTGCGGATCGTGACGGATCGCGTGCGACTGAATTTTTGAATGCCACGGGAGTGGGTATTCATGACAACAACAGCATCGCGAGAATCGAATACCTCGCGACAATCGAATACCTTCGTGAATTCGGCACTGCCCACGAGCGAATCATGTACATGCGTCGACCTAGAATCAACATCTTTGTGAATGATGCCATCACCCGCCTCTATCAACGACCACGTATCCTGGTGAACCCACATATCGTCGAAGCTACCCGTGCCATGGTTCTACGAATGGGCTTGAACAACAACAGCATTGCACATGCTCCAACCATTGCACAAACACTAGAGTTTGTCCAGCACCACATTCGACTTTCCAATTCCTGGTTACAGGCACAATATGGTACCAGTCCACAGGGACTGCACGTCGAACGGAACTTGTTGCAAGCGCTGCAGATATTTGCACTAGAGGAAGCACGTTTTTTCCATCAGGTTGGCTTGCACGACATGGATGCTGCCGCTGTTGCTTTGAACTCTATCGGAAACAACAGCATCGGCAACTACATCGGAAGTAACACTACTAGTGCTAATGCTATTACTACTAGTGCTATTACTAGTGCTAATGCTAGTGCCGCACTTGTGGGCAATGCCGGAAGCATCAGCAACGGGCGTGGAGAAGCTACCACCACTAAGACCATCAAAAAGAGAAAGCCACGAACGGCAAAGCACAAGAATCAACCCATTGCAAAGAAAAAGAAGGGTTCGCCACCCAACGACAACGGAAATCCATCCAATAACGACAGCAAAAATAACAACGATCTTACCGCTGCGTTGTAAACCATTTTATTTTGTACAGCGGAAAACGATACTCGAAGCAACTCGCAAGATACGAAACGAAAACTAAGGAACGTACAGATGGATATTTCGGAAACCCCAGTTTACTGTAGTAGTTTTGTAAAAAATTAAAAAATTGGTGCCCACCACAAATGTGTCTCTAAATGTAGATACGAAATTCCTTCCCTCCAATTTAATCATTCCTTTTCAAACATCGCTGGATTCCTTCACTTTCTCGTCCTCTCCCGAAATTTGAGCAGAAGCAAATGAAGTCGAGACAAATGCACTCGAGGGATAACCATTGTGTGGTTCAGGACCAGGAGGAGAACGTTGTATCTGTTCTATAACCATTTCTTTGCGCTCTTTAGATTTTGGTTCGTCTTTCTCGTCGTCGTCGTCTTCTTCTTCTGGGGGGTTTCTTGACGACTGGTGCCGAAACAAGAGAACTAGGATGGGCGACCACACCAGATACAATATTCCGTAACAGAAGGGAAACATCAACGCGTATTCCATCGTATCGACATCGGATCGGAAACTCAGTTGAATGATGGATACGGTCAGACCAAAGTTCTGAATCCCCGTCTCCAACGAGATCGTTCGTTGGTGTTTCAGGGACATTCCCAAGAGTTTGGCCACACCGTATCCAAAGGCACACCCCAGCGGTTGAAGCAGGACGCACATGACCCAAACCTTCCACCCGGCATCGGCAAAGTAGTTCCCGTAGGCTATAAAGGAAAGGACCAGGGTCACCACCAAAAATATCGCCCCACAGATCGACGACAAGATTTCTACCCACTTCCAAAGAAACTTGTCACTGAATTTGAATTCCGTGTTGTACTTTCGGATGGCCAATCCCGCACAGGTCGGCAATATGAGCAAGAGCAGACTGATGACGAGGGTTACCCAGTCAACCTGCGCTCCGCTGCCCAGGGCTTTGCTCACCAACACCCATATCCAAAAGGGCATGAGCGCAAAGGCTGCCACGGTCGATAAGAAGGACATGGTCACCGAGAGGGCAACGTCTCCATTGGACCAGTACGTAAATAGATTCGATGTGGTTCCACCGGGAGAGCATCCAATGAGGACGGCACCAACGGCAATCTCGTTTCGAACCCGAAAGGCCAACGCCAGGAGGTATGCCATTACGGGCATGAAGAGGTACTGTGAAGCAAAGCCAATAGCTACGGCTTTGGGGGTTCGAAAGGCCTTTCGAAAATCATCCAGAGTCGTGCTGGCTCCCATGCCCAATCCGACAAAGAAAAGGAAAGCGAGTGATACGATGGGCAACAAATCGGCGGCCTTGTTGTCGCTCATTTTGAAAGACTGTGCGGAATATTCTCGAGATGTCGAGTGTACTAGAAATCCTTGCGATTGAATGGCCCTTGATTAGAGTACAGCAAACGAGCTACCCTATGATGAGAATAAATCGATGGCCTGAAGGGGAAGAAAGGATCTACCTCCAGCTTGCTCCGACGAAGATGAATTCAACACATTAAATAGGAGCGATGTCGTCAGATTTGAAGCAAATTAAAAAACAGAAAAATAATCGCGAAACTTTTCATCGATTCATCGGATTCAAACTCAAATTCCTTCCCCTTTTTCATTTGCTTCGTGATTCGACTTATTCTAAGTCCCGCTATAAACTTCAACCCGTGTCTCCTCACAAATGACAGCTGGAGAGAAGATGAGAGAATAGAGAAGAAGATGGAAAGAATCGAATTGTCGAACTCGACCAGGCGGCAAACCTACACAATGGCACGAGCCTTCCTGCTGTCGTCGAGCCTTTCTGGTGTTCTGATGTTATCAATCCACAATCATCTGTCAACAACCAATAAAACCAAATAATCAAAAGGAGAAATAACATCAAATCCATACTACGTAGTAGACATCGGGTTTTGTATTTCAATCGGCATAAGCGACCCATCAATCGTGTGAAAGAGAATAATTGACGAGCATCACTATTATTATTATTACCATGAGTGACACCGTTGACAGCAGTGACAACAGCGCCGCCGGAAAATGTCCCGTCGATCTCAAAACCCGATCGTTGTGGAGCCTCTTGGGAGTCGGTAGTGGAAAACCCAAGAATGTCATGACTGAAGAAACAACGGTTTCACCCACCAAAAACCCGTCTTCTTCTATTCCTGCCTCGCTCGAGGAGGCCGCCAAACACGCCCAGACCCCACTGCCGGGCCAGAGGCTACCTCTTTCGACCCACCGGCTGGAATCGACGATTCCTCGCAGCAGTACCCGCAAGGATAACAATGCCACTCTCCCCGCGCACCAAATCCGAGCAGATGCTTCCAAAACGAATGACGAGAATGATTCTTCTTCCGATACCTGGATCTATCCCAGCGAACAGCAGGTTTTCAACGCTATGAAACGCAAGGGATGGAGTGGCATCGAGGAGGAATCGATTCCCTCCTTTTTGCAAATCCACAATTCCGTTAATGAACGGAGCTGGAAGGCCGTTCAGGACTCGGAGGGCACCACCGATATCGAATTGAGCCGCTTCGAGGGACGACCTACCGACCTGACCCCCAAGGCCTGG
>Ga0115013_10001387_pt1 | contig 14108 bp, 9 predicted proteins | sample SouAtlMetagenome_2_FD_88686 | JGI IMG/M metagenome (GOLD analysis project Ga0115013, IMG submission 88686) | Marine eukaryotic phytoplankton communities from Atlantic Ocean - South Atlantic ANT15 Metagenome | ecosystem: Environmental > Aquatic > Marine > Oceanic | place: South Atlantic Ocean...
CCACCCGAGCGAAAGGCGTCAAGGAGGCAGGCTGGGCCGCAGGCGTTACCGCTGGTGCGGAGTTGATTGACGGCAGGGGAGTTGGGGACGGGCGCACCCAGCCAGTTGGTCTGGGCGAAGAGAGGAAGGGCGAGAAGAAGCCAGAGGCTAATTGCCCTGGTTCGAAAGAGAGGAGTCGGTGAAGGTGTCGACACGGGTGTTGTTAGAGCGTTGGACGTCATTCGTGTTTGGAGAAACGGTAATGGTGCTACGCACGTCGAGCGAACCTTCCCTGTTGAGAAGGGTTTCACCAAATGGAATGGTGATGGCTTTGACGCTGTTTGCCTCGATGGAGTTTATCTGAATCGGGTAGCGGTCGCCGGCGACATCGACTTCGAGAGTAGAGTGCCAGACGGTTTCCGTTCCGCGGTTTTCAACGAGAACCTGGAAGTAGGGATTTGAGCTTTCCTCGGAGGGGAAATATTGGCTTGCGACGGCGATGTCTTCGATTCCGACGGTTTCAAAGTCCAAAGCGCGACCGACATTCAAGATACCTTCGCCGAAGTAGGGATCGGCCCCATTGCTACCTGCTTCGTTGGAGTATTTCAGGACATGGGCGGCTGCTTGTTGGGCGTTCATTCCAGTTTCCGAGATCACGGCCGCGGTGGCACCGGCGAGATAGGGAGACGATGCCGAGGTTCCGGTGAATTCGATCACCTGATCTCCGGGCCAGGCGGCCTGGATTCCTATTCCCGGGGCTGAAGCGCCGAGGTTGTCACTGGTGTTGGAGAAGTTGAGGTGGGTGCCGTTGGCGTCGACGGCGCCGACGGAGATGACGCCTTGATGGGCGGCGGGGTAGGCGGCCGCTGAGAAGCCATCGTTTCCGGAGGAGGCAAAAATGACGGCTCCCTTGTCGTTGGCGTAGTTGATGGCGTCCTGGAGGATGAGGCTGTTACCGTATGAACCCATGGAAATGTTGATGATCTGCGCGCCGTTATCAACGGCAGCAACGATGCCATCGGCGAGGACGAGTGAACTGGAGGTCCCAGTTTCATCGGCAACCCTAATGGAGAGAATGGGTGATGAGGGAGCGACACCACGCAGATTGGGATGGTCGCCGGCGATGAGGGAGGCAACTGCGGTCCCGTGCCCATGCGGAACGGCTCCCTCTGAGAGTTCAACGAGGTTGATCGTCTGGAAGCCCTTTGAGAGAGCGAGGTGAGGTTCCACGCCGGTGTCAATAACGGCAACCTTTACGCCTTCGCCGTAAGCAGAATTGTCTCCGGTGATTCCCAGAAAGGCGAGGGCCTCGCGTCCGAATCCGACGGCTCCGGGTTGGTCTTCGACATTGCCTGGTTGAGGAATCGTGACGGGGAAGTTGTGAAACATATCGTCCTCATCGACGCCAAGGTCGGTCAGTTCCGAAAGGTCGCCATATCCTACCCCGACGACCCGAAGGCGGTCGATGTTTCCCAAAAGTTTGAGGTCGGAGTTGGCGAGTTTATTCAGGAAGTCCCGGTAGGATTTTTCGTCCTTAAATCTGATGAGCTTTTGGTTGGGGAGAGCAATCATGTCCTCCAGAGTGAAGGGCTTTTTGCTCAGGTCGCGGGTGCGGGTCTTCTTGGGACGGCTGGGCTCGTGAGTGATGAAAGTGGGCTTACGCTCTTTTTCTTCATTACGATTTTCCGTGACTTGGGTGGCGTCTTCCAAAATCAGCCAGCCGATCAAGACTCCCAAAAATAGGGCAAAGGCGACGATAAAGGAGCGGAGATTCATGGGAATGGTAAAAGATGGTGCAGAAACTGGTGATCCGCTAACTAAGAATTTGAGAGTAGGTCGTTGATTTGTGAGAGGTGGGTGATGATGGCGTCGGGTGGAGGGAGGTCGGGAGAAGTGCGGAGGGAACGGGAATCCCCTGCAAAGAGAACGCTCCGGAAGCCAATAAGTTGCGCAGGAATAACGTCTTTCTTGTGATCGTTCCCTATGTAGAGGGTCTCGGAGGGCGAAATATTCCGAGCGGAGAGAGATTCTGCGAGTTTTGCGAAGAGGAAGGTTCCTGGCTTGGCCTGGCGATGTTGGTAGGAAAAAAAGGTGAGATCTTCTTCGAAAGGGAGTGGGAGGAGTTTTTCAAGGAGGAGCGGAGTGTAGAATTGGGCGTTTGAGATGAGGGCGAGAGGGAGGTGTTGCGGGAGGGCATCGGCACCGGGCATGGGCCAGACAGGATTGGTGAGGAGTTCGTATTGGAGGGCGAAGCGGGAGAGGTCGGGGATGGGGATGAGGAGACTGCTGAAAAAGCGCTCCCAGATTTCGAGAATGTCGACCTCGGGGAATTCGATGTCTTTTTGACGAGAGGTTTCTTGATCGTCCCGGATGAGTTCGTGGAGAATTTGGATCAAAGGAGCCTCGGGGAGTTGTTCGCTGGCGAGGAGATTGCGGAGGATGGATTCGCGGTCAAGGGAAGGTCCTCCGGCCGCGGAAATGAGGAGGGTCCCATAAAGGTCAAAGGCGAGGCACTTGATGTTGGGGAATTCGGGCAGGTGGGGAGTCGTCCCGCCGGGTTCGGGGGAAAGGGGCGATAGTAAATCTGAAATGAGGTCCATCAGGTGCGCAGGAAGTGAAAGCGATTCGGAGAGATGAATTGCGCGAGGACGTTTTGCTTGGGAAGCCAATCGGGGGCGCCGGGACTTGATTCGACGACAGGATCGATGATGTTTTGCAGCGTGATTCCATAGTGGTCGAGGGACCAGGAATCGGTGGCGATGGGTTGCGCGGAGACGCTCAAGGATTTTTCGAGCCATTGCTCGAGTTCAGGAAGGCGGTGGTTGCGAATGAGGTGTTCTTGGTGCGATTCCGGGAGGTTACCGAAATCGAGGGAGCCTGTTGCGATGAAGTTTAGCCAGTTTTGTTCCTGTTCATCGTCAGAGAGAATTCGATTGTAGGACTGGAAGGTCGACGCGATTTGGTTGAGGTAGTCTTTTTTGAGGAGGTCGAGATCAAGAGCATTGAGGTCGATCGGAATGTTTTCGTAGAGAGATCCGAGAGGTGTATTGGAGAAATCACGGGTGACTTCAGGGAGATCACGACCGATGAGCGGCTTGCCCAAGAGAGTGGGTTCAAGGAAGGTGAGACCGAAGCCTTCGGCAATGGAGGTAGTGACAAGATGAGTGGCATGACCAAGCCAACTGGAGAATGAGGGGTCTGCGCCAGGAGTAGGAGAAAGGCGGTCGGCAACGTTGAATTCGATGGGGAGATCGAGTTCTTGAGCGAGGGCAGCCCAGCGGTCGTGCACGGCGAGCCATTCCGTGTTCTCTGGGGCGACGGCGATGGCAAATCGTCCCCCGGCTGGCGCATGAGCAGCGAGGAGACAGAGCTCTCCGAGGTTTTTTCGTCGGATTCCCCGGACGGGACAGAAGACGAGCGTGGTGGGGTTTTCAGGCGCGGGATGAGCGGCGGGGGGAACGACGGCATTGGGGAGGTGGTGGCATCGGTGTTCGGGAATGCCTGCCTTAATCAGCGATGAGCGATCGCGGGTATTGACGAAAACGTAGTGAATATTTTCCGCGAGAGGATAGAGGTGGGTCGTTTCAGAAAGGCGTTGGTAGTTCGTCGGGCGACCGTCTTCGGCAAAATCGTGACACTGGAGGAGGAGAGCGGCTTTGTGCCCAGCGAGGTTTTTGATGAAGTCGGGGAAGAGCGCGTTTTTGGCGAGGGTGGGATTGTGGATGATCCAGAGATCCGGCTGAAGCGGGATGAGGTCTCGCAGACCGTCTCCGCTAAGATTTCTTTCGAGGCAGTAGTCGAGTTCGGGGATGATGATTTGCTCCTCGCACCAGTCGACTTTCGGGCCGCTGGAGGCCACCATGACTTTGTGTCCTTGATTGGAGAGAGCCCTCACTTGGGACTCGATTACGCGGGTGACTCCCCCGCAGCGCAGGTGATAGTGGACAATGAGAACGAGCATTCGGCAGGTGGAGTTTGCCTGCTGGGGAATATGAGAAAAGCGAAATTGCAGCCCTTAGGTTTCTCAATTAGCTTCGCCCTATGTCCGATCGTGCAGGTTTGGTTCAGATGTCGCTCGCGATTGCGGAGGTGACCTTGGCGGATCGAAAGAAGCGCCGGAAATTCATCTCCGGTTTACTCCTGCTGATCGTGGGGGTTTTTGCGTTGGGGAACTGGCCTCTCGAAGCCTGGATCGGACGATCTCTCTGGCGGATGCTCTTTTGGTGGGGTGGCTGTGCCTTTTTGTGTCTTCTCTTGGTGCTTTTCGCGGCTTTTGATGCCTTGGCGGTGATTGGCGAGGAAAGGCGGAAAATGGGGATCAAGAATCCGCTGGATGACGAAGATTTGCCCTCGGAATGATTTGTTCCTTGCGAGTCCGGCCGCCTCACGGCATCCATCGGGCATGACTTCCGAGCTTGAACGCCTCTTTGAGCACCTCCGCTTTGCCAGTATTTCCACTGACTCGCGCCATGTTGCCGATGTCCGGGCCAATGCCGAGTGGTTGGTGGGGCAATTCGAGGGTATGGGAATGGCCACTGAAATTCACGAAACACCGGGAAATCCCATCGTCATTGCACGAAACGAGCATGTGGGAGGACGGCGCACTGTTTTGATCTACGGTCACTACGATGTGCAGCCGGTGGATCCGCTTGAGTTGTGGGATTCGGCACCTTTTAAGCCTGAGATCCGCGATGGTAAAATTTGGGGTCGTGGTGGCGCGGACAACAAAGGGCAGCACTTCGTCCATATGTTGGGCGCCGAGAAAACCATTCGCGAGAATGGAGAACTTCCGGTAAATGTCATTTTCCTGATTGAAGGAGAGGAAGAGATTGGCTCGCCGAATCTCGTTCCATTTTTGGAAGAGCATAAAAATGAATTAGCCTGCGACATTATCGCTGTTTCCGATACCGGGATGGTTGCTCCGGGAGTGCCCACGCTGGGCTATGGATTGCGTGGGATTACCTGTCTCGAAGTGATGGTCAAAGGTCCGACGGGAGATTTGCATTCCGGCGTCTATGGTGGAGCGGTGGCCAACCCGGCTACGGCCGCCGCACGGATGGTGGCGAGCTTACACGAGGAGGATGGCAAGATCGCAGTAGAGGGTTTTTACGACGACGTCATTCCGCTCGAAGATTGGGAGCGTGAAATGTGGGCTAAGGTTCCCGGTGCCTCCGACGAAGACTTTTTGAAAACCACCGGATCTCCGGAGATTTTCGGCGAGCCGGGATACTCCATCGCTGAGCGTTTATGGGGACGTCCAACGGTTGAAGTGAATGGTATCGGGAGCGGATATCAAGGGGAAGGGTCGAAGACGGTTCTGCCTGCCGAGGCAATGTTCAAGCTCTCGTGTCGATTGGTGCCGGGACAGGATCCAGCCAAAATACAGGAGCAAGTCGAGGCGCACTTGCACAAACACACTCCGGTCGGAGTGACCATCGAGATCGAGAAAGGGCATTCCGGGAAGGCTTACCACAATGATCCGCATTCCAACTATGGAAAAGCGGCGCAGCGGGCTTTGACGACGAGTTTTGGGAAAGAGCCGGTCTTGATTCGCGAAGGTGGAAGTATTCCCATCATTCAGGACATGAAGGAGATCCTCGGGTCCGACAGTCTCATGCTTGGTTTGGCTTTGCCTGATTGTCAGATTCACGCGCCCAACGAAAACTTTGCGGTCGAGAATTTCGAAGGTGGAATTTTGATGAGCCAGGCTCTCCTTAAAGAGCTCGCAAAGGCCTAAAAATATCCTGCCATGAGTGACGATAAAAAAGATTTTATTCGCGAGATCATCGCGTCTGATATCGAGAGTGGAAAGCATACTGCTCCGATTACCCGTTTCCCACCCGAGCCCAACGGTTACCTCCATATTGGGCATGCCAAAGCGATCGGGGTGAATTTTGGTCTGGCTAAGGAGTATGGTGAAATTGGTGCCCGCTGCCATTTGCGATTCGATGACACGAACCCGGTGAAAGAGGATACGGAGTATGTCGATGCGATCAAAAAGGACATCGCCTGGTTGGGATACGACTGGGGCGACCATCTTTATTTTGCCAGCGACTACTTTGAGTTCTTCTACGGCTGCGCGGTAAGCTTGATCGAAAAGAAACTGGCTTACGTCGATACCCAGACGCCCGAAGAAATTCGCAAACAACGTGGTAATGTGACCGAGGCCGGAACGCCATCGCCTCATCGTGAGCGTTCGGTGGAAGAGAGCCTCGAGCTTTTCAAAAAGATGCGTGAGGGAGGCTTCGAAGATGGTGGAGCAGTTCTGCGCGCCAATATCGACATGGAGTCGGGGAATATGAACATGCGCGACCCGGTTCTTTATCGAGTGGTGCATACGACCCATCACAATACTGGCGACGCCTGGTGCATGTATCCGATGTATGACTTCGCCCACCCTCTGGAAGATGCCAAGGAGGGCATTACCCATTCCTTGTGCTCACTGGAATTTGAGAACCATCGTCCGCTTTATGATTGGGTGGTGAACAATTGCCCGGTGCCTTCAGTGCCGCGACAGATTGAATTTGCCCGCTTGAACATTGGTTACACCGTGATGAGTAAGCGGAAATTTATTCAGCTTGTTGATGAAGGTCATGTGAATGGCTGGGACGATCCCCGGATGTCGACCTTGAGCGGAATGCGACGTCGCGGCTACCCGCCGGAAGCGATCCGGGCCTTTGTTGATCGAGTTGGGTTGACGAAGCAAAATTCGCTTTCCGACTTTGCTCTTCTTGAATTCGAAGTGCGCGACTACTTGAACAAGGTAGCTCTCCGTAAGATGGCCGTTTTGGATCCGGTGAAAGTGGTGGTGACGAATTATCCTGAAGGGCAGAGCGAAATCGTGACGGCTCCGAACAATCCAGAGAATGAAGAGGATGGCTTGCGTGAGTTGAAGTTTACCCGTGAGTTCTGGATCGAGCGCGACGATTTTATGGTGGATGCACCAAAGAAGTTCTTCCGTTTGAGGCCTGAAGGGGCGGTGCGTCTTCGTGGTGCATATATTATCAAGCATGTCGGTCACGTTTTGGGTGACGATGGCGAGGTGAATGAAATCCACGTCGAGTTTATCCCTGATACCATTGGGCAACTTGCACCGGAAGGAATCAAGTGTCGCACTGCGATTCATTGGGTGTCAGTCGAAGATGCCGTGGATGCCGAGGTGAGGCAGTATGATCGACTCTTCAGCGAGGAGCTTCCGGATAAAGTCGAAGGTGGATATTTAGAGTGTTTGAATCCTACTAGTCTCGTAGTGATCACTGGCGCAAAAGTCGAGCCGGGTCTCGCTGCGATGTCAGCTGGGTCGTATTGCCAGTTCGAGCGATTGGGTTATTTCAGCGCGGATCTGGAAGACCATACGGCAGAGAAGCCGGTCTTTAATCGTATTGTGACGTTGAAGGATTCTTGGGGGAAAAAGCACTGAGCTAATGGAGAAGGCTTCGGGTATTAAAGGTCATCGCTATTGGATTGCGGTTGTCTTTTTCCTGATGGCCGGGGCGGTGGGGCTCTGGTACCCGGCGCTGAGCAATATCCTCGCGAGATATGGTTTGGGAGAGTGGGCCGTGATTATTTTCATGATCCCTGGTTTGTGTGGATTTATTTCGCCGCTGATTCTCGGCGCTCAAGTCGATCAAAGATATCAGGCCCAGAAGGTCCTTGGCTGGATCATGTGGCTTGGGGCGGGATTTGTCTTTATGGCTTTTTATGCTCTGGAGCATCGATGGGGGGCGGGCTGGTTTGTCGGCTTCTTCACAATCAGTGCGCTGATTTCTGCGCCGGCTTGGTCTTTGTTGACGACAATTGCTTTGTCGGGGCTCTCTGATCCGGGGAAGAGCTTCGGGCTATATCGGGTGTGGGCAACGATTGGTTGGATGGTCGCCGGGTATTTGGTGGGCATTGCGAGTTTGGATTTCTCGGCGAAGACGGGGCAGTGGGCGGCGGGGATTCGTATCGTGGCCGGAGCGATTTGTTTTTTGATGCCGGCAACGATGCCGCGTGGAGTTGCGACCGGGAAGCTCTCGGATGCACTGGGTTTGGGGGCGTTGAAGTTGCTCAAAGACCGGGATCAGCTGACCTACTTCGGCACGGCTTTTTTGTTCTTTATTCCGCTGTCTGCCTATTACCTCTACACGCCGGTTTATCTCGCAGAATTGGGGGTAGCGCATCCAAGTTTTTACATGTCGAATGCCCAGATTCCCGAAGCGATTGCAATGGTCGCCATGGGGGTGTTGATTACACGTTTTCGTATTAAAACAATTTTTCTCGTGGCGATCGCAACGGGGGTGTTTCGCTATTATTTCTACTCAATTGGAATCAAAGAGTGGCTCATCATTGGGATCATGTTGCACGGAGTATGCTGGACCTTTTTCTTTGAAGCCGGGCGAGTGTTTATTCATCGTCGGGTTGATGAGGGAATGCGCGGGCAGGCTCAGGCCTTGATTGGTTTGGTCAGCAATGGGTTGGGAGGGGTTCTGGGCTTGGTCGTGGTGAAATCGCTTCATTCGGCATTGCTTCCCATCGGTGGTTGGACGCTCTACTGGCAGGTGCTTTCCGGGATGAGCGCGGTGAGTTTGGTGGTCTTTTGGCTCGGCTATCAGGGGCGGAGGTAGGCTTTGGGCAAAACTGGTTGGTAGGGGTGCAATTGTTGTGCTAGGTTTTTTGTCACCACACACACAATGCTCAAACCAATCCTTATTTTTTGCTCCTGCTCCTTTTTTGGGATGCTTCGTATGTCAGGCGACGTCGTTATTAATGAAATTGTCGCCACTTCCATTGATCGAAATCTTCGTTGGGATGATAATGATCAGCCCTACGCCGGAGCGGGGCCGGCCTGGTGGAGTTCTTTGTTTGATGATGCGAACTGGGACTCCGGTGCCTTGCCATTGGGCTATTCGATCAATCCGCTTGCGACAAATCTCAGTTCTCAGCTGAACAATTTCTCTCCTTCTTTTTATGTCCGAAAAAGGTTCAATGCCTCGGTTTCGGAAGCTGGTTCGAATCGTTCGGTGGTTTTGGCGATCAACTATAACGACGGATTTATTGCTTGGGTCAATGGAGTGGAAGTCGCGCGGGCAAACATGGGAGCAAATAAGGCGCATATTTATCATGATCAACTTGCTTACCGCGCGAGTGGCCTGACGACAGGCACTCAGAATTTCATTTTGGAGGATGCTTCGGATCTTTTGGTGGAGGGAGAAAATATTCTCGCGATTCAGGTGAATAATAGCGCGATCAATGGGGACATGCGGCTTGATGCCAGTCTCAAGATCGATCAAGTAGGAGTTGACACAGTGCTGATTCCGCTGGGATCTACCGTGAGTTATTTGCCCGGTTTGATTGAGCCGAGTACGAATCTCATTGAGCCAGCATTGTTGGATAATCCGGCACTTAAAAACGAATCTTCGGATTGGATTGAGCTCTACAATAATGGACCGGGAACGGTTTCTTTGAATGGTTGGACCTTGACCGATGATGAAGATGAAAAAGATCAGTGGGTCTTTCCAAATGGAACTTCGATTGGGGCTGGAGAGTATTTGATTATTTTGGCGGATAACCCGGATAACCCGATTTCTGGAGCGACATACCTGCATGCGAATTTCAAATTGAGTTCGGGCGGAGACTTCGTTGGCCTTTACGACGATGGAGGGGCCTTGGTGTCGAGTATCGTGCCAAGCTTTCCCAAGCAGTTTGCGAATCATAGTTATGGCCACGATGGCGAAGGTGGCTTGGCTTATTTTGATGTTCCCACTCCCGGGAAAGAGAATGCGGAACCCTTGATCGGTAAAGTGGACGCACCTGATTTTGATAACAAGGGAGGATTTTATGATGGGCCGGTGATGGTGTCTCTTTCGAGCCAAACACCCGGGGCCTTGATACGATACACCACCGACGGGACGGAGCCGACTCTCGATAATGGAAGCGACTACACTATTCCTTTGGCGCTTTCGATTGTGACAAACCGGAAAGGTCATGTCATTCGGGCGCGTGCATTTTTGGATGGCTACATTCACTCGAATGTGAAAACGCATACTTTCCTGATTCAACAGGATGCCCGATTGCGGACCAGTCCTGCCTTGGTCTATGCAGGGGAGCCACAGCGATCGCTGTATGACCCTTTCGGAGTGCTGGCAATCAATGGTGGGACCTATAGCGGTAATCTTTGGTCGCCGACTGCTGCTTCCGACTACAATAATGTCATCAACCGGGGAAGGGCCTACGAGCGGCCGATTCATGCGGAGTTTTATTTTCCCGATGGAGAAGTGGGTTTTAGGTCTGATGTGGGCTTACGGATTGCTGCCAGTAATTATTCGAGGCCCCGAATGCAGTTGACACAAACAGGAGCATCGCCCTGGCCGGCGAATTCACGAGAGAAGCCCTCATTCAATCTCTACTTCCGTGATGATTATGGGAATCCTTCCGTAAACCTTCCCTTGAATGGTCCTGATCGGGGTGTAAGTCGCTATGAACGATTCCGGATTCGAGCGGGGAAGAATGATATAAAGAATCCCTTTGTGATTGATGAATTGGTGAGGCGCCTCAGCCGGGATATGGGAAATGGTGCCAGTGTCGGGGTGATTAATAGCCTTTATGTGAATGGAGAGTTGAAGGGCTTTTATAACATGGTGGAGCGCTTGCGTGAGCCCCTCTTTCGTTCGTTGCATAGTGAAAATGATGACGCCCAGTGGGACGTGTTGCAATATGAAGGGAATGACAATATCGCCGAGGGAGACAAGGTGGCCTGGAATAACATGATTACCCGATTGAATGCGTCGACGACGCTTTCAAATTGGGAGAACGTTCTTGAGGTTGCGGATGTGGAGAATATGGCGGATTACTATTTGCTGAATATTTATTGTGCGACGTGGGATTGGCCCCATAACAATTGGGTTGCGGCAAAAGAACGTTCACCTGAAGGGCGCTACCGGCTTTACGTTTGGGATGCGGAGGGAGCAATGAACAACAAAGGAAATCGCCCGGTGTCGCAGGAAATAATCCAGACCTACATCGCCACCGGATCGGGCGAATTGCGTGATCTTTGGAGGGGGCTAAATCGTTGGGAGGAATTCCAAATTCTTTTTGCCGATCGGATTAACAAGCACATGTTCAACGGTGGAGTTCTCGATGATCGGGACTACACCAATTCCCATATTAAGGGAGAGATGGATCAATTGGTAACCGAGTTTTCTGATCTACTCCGGGTGATGAATAATGAGGGTGTGCAGACTTCCAAGCCGCTGGCCTGGGCTAGCCCGACTTCTGGTCGACGCCGGTATCTTTTTGGGCCCGTTCGGGAGAATTTCCACGATAAAAATCTCTGGCCTGGGACTTCGCCCCCAGAGTTTAGTCAGTTTGGTGGGATGGTTTCGCGTGGAGCTAGCTTGAAACTCACCAATGAAGCTGGATTGATTTACTACACGACCGATGGCGCTGACCCGCGTCTTCTGGGAGGGGGGATCAATCCGACGGCAACTTCCCAAGATGGTTCTATTCTCGGAGTGGAATTGATTCCTCTGGAAAGCATCTGGAGCTACAGTGATAAAGACGGGGATCTTGGAGCAGCATGGAGAACCGGTTTGGAGGTTGATGATGATTGGCTGACTGGAGCGGGGCCGCTTGGGTATGGCAGCGTCAAGGAATCTGGAGTGATCCCCATCAATATCGCGACCGAGGTGAACAATCCTCCGCCCCGTCAGCCGATGACGTATTTCCGGAAGGAATTCGAGATTGACGACGCCTCGGCTTATCTTGAATTGACGATGAAACTGAGAGCCGATGCAGGTCCGATCGTCTATCTTAATGGGGTGAAGGCGTTTCAGGATACCAACATCCCGGATGGTGCGATCTATGGGACACTGCCTACTTCTGATTCGAGTGATTCCAACGAGGGCGACCTTGATGAATATACTCTCGATCCGGCGTTGCTTGTCACCGGAACAAACATCATCGCGGTAGAGCATTTTAATAGTCCTACGAGTAGTGACATGGTTTTCGATATCCAGTTGGATGGAAAGAGAACTAATCCAGGTAACACGCCGCTTGCTATCGATGGTCCCATGACGGTGATGGCGCGGAGTTATGATAATGGGGAGTGGAGTGCGTTGACCGAGGCGAATTTCACGGTTGAAACGCTGCCGCCGAGCAGTTCAAATTTGGCCATTGCGGAGATTCTTTACAATCCGCTTGGGCCCAGCCAGTCGGAGGTCGATGCCGGATTTGATGATGGCGATTTATTTGAGTTTGTCCGTATTCAAAATATCGGATTGGGAACGGTCGATATGGGTCAGGTGAGATTTACCCAAGGAATTGATTTCGATTTTGGAGACTCCCAAACTCGAGTGCTGCCTTATGGAAGTGCGGTTCTCCTGGTCTCTAATATCGATGCCTTCCGGGCGCGTTTTGGGAGCGAATACGATGACATCATTGCTGGTGAATATTCCGGGAAGCTTTCCAATGGTGGAGAGACGATTCGATTTGTCGGCAACGATGAATCTTTGATTCATGAGTTCAATTATGACGTTTCGTCTCCATGGCCGGATCTCACTTTGATGGACGGGCACTCAATTCAGCTGATTGATTCCTCGCTTTCACACGATGAAGGCTCCAACTGGCGCGCCTCCGGGAATATCGATGGAGATCCGCAGAACGCTTTAGGGTATGCCGCCTGGCTTTCGGCCTTCTTTACCACCAATGAAGTGGACAGCACTGCGATCACCGGACCTGAAGAGGATGGCGACGGAGACGGTTGGAGTAATTATCTGGAGTATGCACTGGGAACTGTTCCAAATAGTGCCGGAGACTTTCCTGCTCCGATTCAGCCAGGTCTGGAAGATCATGACGGAGATTTGTATCTGACAATTACCTATACGCGTTCGGTAAATTCGGGGGAGGTGCAGTTCTCCGCTGAGATCAGTGATGATTTGGCAATCTGGTCCGCCGGAGGTTTAGCGATTCTTCCGGAAGTTACGAATCCTGATGGATCAATTTCTGCGAAATTCCGCCATCCCATTCCAGTGGGCAGTGATCCGCAATACCTGCGCTTGAAAGTTACGGAATGAGAAGGCCAATTCTAGAGCCGGGTAACCGCGAAGAGCAATTGAAGCGATGTCCGGTTTGGAGGGATGAAGGGAATCGGATTTCCCGAACCTTCAAGTTTCCGTCGTATTTGGACGGTGTAGATTTTGTAAATGCTCTCGCGAAGTTTGCCGAGGAGGCAAATCACCACCCGGATATCTTGATCGCTTATCGATCAGTTACGGTAACGTTGACGACTCATGACCAAGGTGGCGTGACCATTCTTGATGTCGAGATGGCCGAGAGAATCGACCGTATTTTTGATTAGCGGGCCTGAAGAATCTTTTCGGTCTCAAGGCCGGTAAGGGTTTTGAGTCCTTTGATGAGTCGGGCGAGAATGAAGCCTCCGACGACGAGAAGAGGGACTCCAATGACAAGGAAACCCCAGCCGGTGATGCGGCCGACGTCTTCGTTGTAGAGTTCCTTCCAGTTCTCGGCGGACGGGTCGAGGTCGTGAAGGAAATACCAGGCGAGTCCGAGGTTCATCGCTGCCGAGAGACAGAATGAACCGAAGAAGAGGAGGGTCGAGGTCCAGAGAAGATGTTTGTGTTCCTCGACTTTGTTATTTTCTTTGAGCTTCTTGTTGATGCGTCCGTGGTCGAAGATGCCTTCGTTGTAGATAAAGGCATTGAAGAGCGGGCTTTTCTTTTTGTGGGTAAAGAGGAAGAGCGAGCCGAGGATGAGAGGTTGGATCGCCTCCTTGATTCCGAAGAGCAGGGGCGCGTGGGTGCGGTGAGAAGGATCATCGCTGGAGTAGAGATAGATCGTGATGAGTCCGGTAAGCAGGACGTTGGCCAGACCGACGGCGGAGAAGACGTTGATCTTCTTGAGTTTGGCGAAATGCCAAATGCCGTAAATGAGAGGGATGGAGAGCGCGAGCCCCATCGCAACATAGGGCCCGAGGTGATAGAAACTCTCGCCGTCTTTGCTGCATTTGCTCAGGATGATGACGGGAGCGAGGACGTTGACAAGAATGTCAGCCAAGGGGCTGTCCTGTTGTTGAGCGGCGGGTTTAGCGGTTTCTTCGGACATGTGAAAAGAATTGTGAGGAGATAACGAAA
>Ga0115013_10001388_pt1 | contig 14092 bp, 12 predicted proteins | sample SouAtlMetagenome_2_FD_88686 | JGI IMG/M metagenome (GOLD analysis project Ga0115013, IMG submission 88686) | Marine eukaryotic phytoplankton communities from Atlantic Ocean - South Atlantic ANT15 Metagenome | ecosystem: Environmental > Aquatic > Marine > Oceanic | place: South Atlantic Ocean...
AGGGAATGCCAAAAGGCAAGGGGGGCAACGTGGGCCCACGGGGCCCGCTACCAATGGGTGGCCAGCGAGCATGGCCCAAAGGGGGGGGGGCAGTGCCAATAGCCAAGGGGCTGGGTGGCGCAGGCACCCCCAGTGTGCCATGTGGGCTTTGCCGGTGTGCCACCAGTGTGCAGCCTGCGTGGATCAGCATCCCCAAAGGCATTTGATTGTGGCCTCACCATGTGGTGCATCCCCCATAGAGGAGATCGCCTTGACCCATCGATTACATACACCTCGCTTGACCTCGCTTGACCTCGCTTGTTGTTGTCACGCACTCCCACTACTATCACAAATTACGACTTTTCTGCGCATGATGTGTTCGGGACCGCACATCATGAAAAGTTGCGACAGCGTGTCTAAATCGAAAGCCTCGAACTATCTGATACATCGACTTCTTTCTTTCTGCATCAAATATTACGAACCGAAGCAGGACTGTCCATCTTCTGATTCTATTGCGCATAGTAAGAGGTGAACTTCCCGTCCCAATTCTCTACAATTTGACGACAAGAACTACTATCACTGAAACCACAGCGACTATAAAAATGCTTGCTGGAGTCGCCAAACAATTTCGCATGTGGATGCCAAACATGCCCATGCTACTCGTCTCTGCGAGGAATGCGACTGCGAGACAACCGGCACGAGCTATCTTTCGAGTGCTTCCTCGGATGACGAAGCACGAAGTCAAAGAATACTTGACAAAGATTTACGGCTTGCCCGTTCGAAAGGTCAACACGATAAACTATCTAGGAAAACGGAAGTTAGTACGAGGATCTAGAAAGTTGATACGCTTCAAATACAAAGACTTCAAGAAAGCAATAGTGTCCTTCGATAGAAGCTTTACCGATGTCGGAAAGGGAATGCGCATACCAGAGCTTGACGATGACAACGAGCGGTCGTCAGAAATGTAGTTGCTATTTCAACTTCATCGAAGCGTAATCGCACGATTTCCCAAAATGTATGTATATTTAAACACATTCATATGTCCGTGGAAATCATGTAGTACGAGATAGGATGAATATTGTCATTCGACGGGAGCTGCGTCCATGTCGTACTTCGATGCCCTACCCTTTTTTGTTCAAAATGATCATTGTTCAAAACCAGTGTTCAAAACCATTGTTGAACGGTGGATGTTAATGATAGAAAAAATAATAATTCTTTTACCAGTCTCATTGATCCCAAAGGTAACTTTTCTGCAAACAAGATGAAAAAGCATGATTATAGAAATCTTGTGAATCCATTGTACAATGAAGAGACTTATGATACCATGATGTACTATTACGTTAGAGTTGCGGAACCAGCTGAAAAAAAAAGACAAATTTCGCTCATTGCCACACGCTGGGGACTAGCACCCTTGTTTTGTTATGGTGTACAAAACTCTACAAAAGACTCGGTCGTGTCAGATTATTTCGTCAAATTTCAAAAGTAGGGGATCTTACTTCATTATTTACAATAGTGATTACTTTAGTTCTAAACTAAAGATTCAGCGCATCTCTGCCCACTACGACATTTCGAAACCGGAGTTTCTAAAATTGTAATCGCTCGTGCTGATCGGCATGTGGCCGCCATAGGGATTTCCCCCGCCAAATCCCATCACTTTCCGGCAGGGGTAGCAAACGATTTTTACAACTACCGATGAAATTGTTATCGCCAACCGACAAACACTGGCGTATATCCCATCGGGATTCTCGCTCATTTGATGGGCCGTAAATATCATGGCCAAGATACCCAAGAAGATTCCCAAACCACCCGCTCGTCGTGCCACTATTTCTTCTTGCTTCAATTCAGTCTCCAATTCTTGGACCTCTTCCTCTTCAGCATGTTTTTCGTCTTCAGCCTTTATCGGGTCGAATTCGTCATTCGTTGTGACGTAGGATTTTGCCGTTGGCTTCATAGTAGGTGCTTCTACTGGTGCTTCTACCGGTGATTCTTCTTCAGCAATCTCCACTGCTTGTTCTTCTTCCTCGATGATATCTTCTGTCGCATCCTCGGGCGTTAACGGGGGTTGGTTCTCTTCGGCAACTTCTGTTTCAGCCGCGCCTTCCCCTTCAAACTCATTCTCTATGTCTTCCAGCTCATTTGTTTCATCCTCATTCTCCCCATCAATTTCTCTCTCTATGTTTTCTAGTTCCTCCGTTGCCTCTGCCACGACTTCGTCTTCCTCCTGTTTCACGACATCTCCCTCTTCATCCGCCTCTAAATAGCGACCACTCGTACTGGCATGACTAACAAGTCCTAAATCTTTTTGTCGTTGCTGGGATTCAATCCCACCTCGCAAATTTAACTTTCCTGTCGAAGTGATCGAGGAAACGCCGTTGCCATCAGCGACTATCGCATTGGCACTAACCAAGACGAAGATACAGAATAGTACGGCCATTATTCGATCAACGACAAATGATTTCATCGTTCTAAAGATAATTATTCCTTTTCTTGCTATTCGCAAAAAGCGATTGACTCAAAATGCTGCACCTCTTCAAGATTTTGGTACGATTGGGTTGGATAGCAGCAAAGGTGAATGGCAATCGTTCAGAACGATAGTTTCAATGACTCTGGGCCATGACGAGATTCTGTGTGTGGTTGCGCTGTAAAATGCGCACAAGTCACGAGCGTGGGAAAAAAGACTTTCGATTGATTCGTTCGAACCATTTGCCAAGACTCACTCAGACTCGTGCAATCTCTGTTTACCAATGCGCGCCTCATTACAAAACATGTGGTATTCAGTTCTCTTCGGAAAACAACAAAACAACACCGGGGGACTTGGAGATAAGACAACTGTATTAAATTATCAAATCTCCCTGCAAAGATTTTGAACCGACGATTTTGCCAAAAGGTTCAGCGCGCCAGATCAATCATCAAAAGGAAGGATAACCACATTTCTTTGATACTTCAGACGATCAATTCATACTTTTAGAATCAAGAAAAGGCATACGCATAGAGCGAACGAGAGTCATGTCAATTCGAACGTGCCCGGACGGCCATCGCTGTGAGAATGGTTCCAGTTGCGCAGAACATCCCAACGACGAGGGAAAGTACTATTGCGATTGCGGAACCAGTAACGGTGACTTTGCTGGTTTGTTTTGTGAATATGAGGCGGAAGCATACTGTCAGATGGAAAACGAAGTAACATCTAATTGGTTTTGCACAAACCAGGGAACCTGCGTTCTATCTGTCGCAAAGCCCGAAGCCCAATGGAATTGCGATTGTCCCGCAGATTTCGACGGACCGGTACGTCATGAATGTTGCTTCAAAAATTCTGCTTGGAGTGATTCGAAACATGAAATTCCTTTCGCTCACATACCAATTTCTTTGATGAAAATATACTTTCCGCGACTAAATTTTCTTTCGCTTATAGCATTGTCAATTCGTTGCCGGCAATGTTCCGCGAAATTGGCCGGGGTACGATTTTGACCCGTCGACGGGTGCGCAATATAAGGGAAAGAACAGCGGTGGTCTCAGTGTGGCCGTCTCGGTTGTTATTGGTCTAGTGGCTGTCGCCTTTGTGGCGCTGGTAGGTTTCTTTATCGTGCGTAAAATACGCAACAAAGGTACTGGCGTGTCGCAACATGCTACGAGGGATCCCAGCGAGGGGCTCAAATTGGAAGCGGATGGGTCCGTTCTGAGAGAGGTTATGCGATCCTTTGAGAAAACACCAAATTCTACCATTAGCCCATCATCTGATGAGCATTCCGTGGAAGTGGGATCCAATGGCTATACTGATCACCCACACCGTCGCGGGAATGGTAGAGCCAATGGAAATATTCTGTAAGGAGCAATGCAGTGTGTACAGCTGTTACCATGCTCAATTATACATGTTAAAGCAATGATTATCACACAACTAAAAAATTCCATATCGAACATTTACTTATTCGTCTGTTGTGATACTAAAGTAACTGTTTCTTTAATTTCCATCTAAACTGTCAAAACGTTTAAAGTTACCATATCCTCTTTCCTTCGGAGCAGAAGGATCTCGTTTTTTCCACTGCCCCTTGACATTATTTCTCTTTTTGCGATTCTTTCCATCTGACTTGTTTTTTCGGTCCCTGGGTACATTACCATCCATACCTCTGCCCGCGTGGCCTCTCTTCGGGACCTTTAAAATCTCGCCGCTAACCTCGGCCAAGAGATCGACGGCTGGTTTAGGAAATATGAGAACCCTTTTGTCTGAAACACCCGGAAAATCGAGCAAGTCTTCAATTTCTTTGTCTAGGATTGCCTCGTCGAGGATGTCTTCATCGATTTCACCCCCAATCAAGTAGACCAGACGGCCATCGCTTTCTTTCAACAAGTGATGGATCCAAAAGCAATAGGTTGGCAATGCGGATACACTTCGACCGACCACCCATGAAAATTTACCCGTGATAGATTCTGCTCTGCCATGATATGTCTTGACGTTTTTAAGACCAAGTTGGTCTGCCATGTCTTGCACGGCTGTAATTTTCTTTCCGACGCTATCAATTAACAAGAAGTCAACGTCGGGACGAGCGATAGCCAACGGAAGGCCAGGAAATCCACCTCCAGTTCCTACGTCACAAACGGATTCTCCAGAGGATAATTCCAACATAGATGGTGCAAGGGGAGCTAAACTCGGCAGGATGTGTCGACCAAATACCACGTCCGGTGAACAGTCTTTTCGAGAAATCAAATTGATGTTCGAATTCCAGTCATCGACTAAGACTGAAAGCTTAGCCAACTGTTGGAATTGTTCGGAAGAAAGTCCGAGATTATCACGAACGATGAGTCTTGCCTCTTCCGACGTCGGAGACAATGAGAAATCCAACGAAGACGAAGACGCGAGAGAGGAGTTATCGGTATCTTCATTTGCGGCTTTCAATAAGGACCGCGAGAATATGGTGCCATCATTATTCTTGGTGGATTTCACCGGAGATATCTGCTGAAATGCCGAAACACATTTGGTAGGAAGGCTGAAAAAGAATCCTTTGCCATCATCACTGATTTCGTGAGCTGATTTCTTCTGCGTAAGGCATCCTTGCAAAAAGAAACTAGACCAAAACGCAATAAGGATTATTTTGCAAATTGGTCTCTTCTCTTTATGCCGCTGGGATCTGTAAAATGTCTTCATGGTGATAGATCCTTCTATGTTGTCATTATTATTTCCTCGTTTAGTTTCTTTGATAGTCGTCGTGGTTGTATGGACAAAAACATCACATCATGCATTTGGCCGTCTTGGCGCCAACAGGACGTCATATATACTAGTTATATATACTATCGGTATGGTCAGTGAATGACGTAATACATACCTTCACACCATGAAAATCGTCTTATTCTACGGTAAAATTTTTGATCGGCCATCACTTCAACTGACAAGTTCCAGCACGACAACAATTTTTGCGAAAACTATCGCTATTCTTTTTTGCCAACAAAAAATTCTGCTTGAGCTTACAATTGATATCAATTATATATGAGACCGAAACGATACAGTGACCATCAGCTACTATATTTGAACTAAGCACAAGCAAGGTCACCGTTTACAATATCTCATGCCAATTCATTTCTGCTGTTCGACAGGAAAGTCATTAACATCTAGATCGGTATCGACATCGATATCAGCGAGACTCACATCGAAATCAAGGAAAGCGTTGAGTTGGACAAATAGAAAGACAATTTTAATCAGTTGCGTCGTGGTCCTTTTGCTATCGTGCCACCCAGAAACAAGTTCAACTTTCTTTGTGGAAGGAACTTCTTCTCCAATATTAACTACTTCGAACAGCATTATCTGTAAAAGAAAAAGAATGTCGAGCGACAAGCTGAAAAATTCAGCATCTGCCCTTGGTGAATTAAAGGAAACAATACGCTTGCAGAAGAAGGAGATTAACTCGTTGAAGACACAACTTGCGAGCGCTGGAAAAACCAAGAAGTCTGCGGGTCACGGCCACGGCCATGGCGGTGGAGAGGAACTCAGCGAAGAAGAAGTGGCTCGCTATATCCACGATCCATTTTACAAAGTTGGTCTGCAACGTGTTGGGTGGCTAGGTATCTTTTTGGGATCGTTGTCGGCTACGGCATTGATAATGAATGTTTTCGAAGAAACGTTGGAAAAGCACATCGAGTTGGCCTTGTTTGTTCCACTCCTCGCGGGCCATGGCGGAAATACGGGTGGCCAAACAGTTGGAACAATTCTATCAGCGCTAAGCGCAGGAACAGTGACGATAAAGGACGCACCTAGGGTTGTCTGGAAGGAAACTTGTGCTGGTATCTTATCTGGCTCGATTTTGGGGGGAATTGTTGCCCCTATTGCTTATAAGGGTTTGGGTGTTAGCTTTCATGTTGCAGTCGTTCTCTTCTTTACCCTTCCGCTAGTATCCATGATCGCATCTACCCTAGGATCAATAATTCCCTTCATCTGTGTTCTTGTACGCCTTGATCCAAGCGTGATTGCTGCGCCTGCGATGACTAGCTTGGTGGATGTCGCAGGACTGATGGGATATTTCATGATTGCCAACTATATATTTGCATTGTACGGGCTAGAACTATAGAAGTTAAAATAAATATCACTTACGATAATGCTAGTCTTATTATTTAATGGTGATTTTATGAAAAGTACAGGTATGTTATGTAAAACTGATAGCTATTAGAATCTGGCATTGAGAACATCGTTGAAGGGAAGAATATCTTTTGATATGTTTGCTTCCTCTAGCATACATTGAATTGCGGTATTTTCATCTACTGTGAGCATGATACCAGAAGTGACAGGTATTGGTGGGAGAGCAAAAGAAGAAGATGCTGCGCTACCCGACATGGAAGTCAATTGGTTGTTCTTGCCAAATAAGCCACCGACGACGACATGCAAAACATCTGGCATATCCAAGTTGTCAAAGTCATTAGCACCATCTTCCTGCTGCCCACGGGATGTCAAAAACTCCCATAACGACCTCTTGGGGGGCCATTGGACAACCTTAGCATCGCCACTCGTTGTATAATTTTGTTTAGCAAACACTATAGCTTCTTCCAATCCGCCTAGTTTGTCCACAAGGCCAATTTCATGAGCTTGTTTGCCTGTCCAAACGCGGCCCTTGGAAATTTTTTCTACTGCCTTCATATCCATTTTTCGCCCCGTGCTAACAAGTGATTTAAATCGATGATACGAACGGTCAGCTTGGTTTGCGAAGTTTTCATCCATTTGTCTATTGATTGGGTAGAAAGGGTCATTGCTTCCAGACAAAGCACTAGTTGAAACTGAGTCAAAAGTGATTCCATATCTTTTGGCTAATTCCTTGAAATCCATCCTCATCATAACTACACCAATAGAGCCCGTTATGGTAGAAGATGAAGCAAAGATCTGGTCTGCGGCAGATGAGATGTAGTATCCGCCACTAGCACTCACATTGCCGAAACTGACAACTACCTTTTGAGGAAGATCTTGGATTTCTTGGTACAGAGATTCACAAGCATTTATGCTACCTCCGGGAGAATCTACTCTCAAGACAACACACTTCACATCTTTCTGTTCTTTAACTTGTCGCAAGGCCTTTTCTGCCTTTCGTGCCGTTTTTTCACCGATTGCTCCGTTGATTTTGATTACCGCAATCTTTTCTCTTGGTACCTTAGCTTCATTGCCCCAGTTCTCATAATCTAAAAGAGAAAGAAGTCTTTTTGCAATATCATTCGATTCACTTGCATTTATCAATGATTGAAAGAACTTCCCCTCGCCTTCCTTGCGTTTGGCATTAGCCTTCTGCCGAGCATATGCGTCAATGGAAATCTTAGAATCAGCTGTAAAGTTATCTGGGTCCGTTTCTAATTTCCACTGATCATCTTCATCATGGTCATTTACAATCTTGTGTTTGGGAACAATTGTGTTTTCCTCGTTACTCGTCACTGAGGTAGCAGTGCTAGCAGTTGAATTAGTGTTCATGTCAGAAACTATTTCGTCGGTTTTTTCGGTCACAACTTTTCCATTCGTCTTATTATTCTTGACCAAGCTTTCAAGTGGGTTCTTAAGTGGCAGATGATCCACAAATCCAAGCTCATATGCCACATCAGCTGGAAACGATCCAACATTTTCTATCATATTCCAAAATTTGTTAAAATCGTATCCATACCGTTTGAATTGCTTGTTTCGGCCAGAATAAATAGATTTACAAACCTGCTCGTGAATAGGTAGAAGGATTCCCGCAGTATTTTCGTAATGCTCCCTCGTATATTTGGAATGCGTAAACATGTTGGCCATATTCTTAAATGCACCATGCTTCCATGTATACACAGTGATCCCGTACTTCTTCAGAAATCCGCGGAAAAATACATTGGAAGCATGCAATCCAAATAAATTTAAATCACCCTGTGGCTGCATATGAATGCGAGAAAATGCACTCGCTAGGTAATATTCTTTCATGCTTTGTTGTCCCCCAAAGGTATTGGAGTATGCATACATTGCCTTTCTCTTCGGAGGTTCATCCAATTCATTATCATCATTGTTATTTAACGACGATGTTTTTGCGAAATTATCCAGAGCATTTCGGATTTCTTCCAAGTGAGCCCAGCCCCCAGTGGAAAATGCCCCGCCGAATTCACCATATAAACCCACTATAGATGGATCTTTAGCTGCCTGCTGAATCAACGATACTAACTCATCTGCTTGCATTTCGATTACATCTTCAACGCCGATATCATCGGCGGCATTCGATAGTTTGTTAATAAAAGAGCTAATTGGTGTCTTTTTCTCTTCAACAATTTTCATTTTATGAAAGGGTAAAACCAGAACCTTCTTCCTCTTTTCATCTTCCGCGAGTCGTTTTGCTGTATTGTATCGCTGGTAACCAACCGCACCTAGGACGGTTGTGGCACCAAGAACCTTCCATGGACGACTTCCAATTGCTGTTTTCAATCTGTTCATATTTACGATTGACTGTTTATTCGTTATGAAGAAGCGAAATGATGTTCCAACATCTATGTTCGTTCAAGAAGAAGTATTGTAAGCGAAATGTTCCCAACACATCAAAATTGATACCCGCCGCGCAGTTTAAACAGTCATGATTAGGACCAAGGCGCGCATGCCAGGTTAAGTCCGACTCTGTTTAGCATTTTTTATTGATTTGAAATATTGGACTAAGAGGACCCTTGACGAAGTTGTCGTCACTGCAACTCATCAAAAGCACCTGATTTTCGTAGCGATCAGCAGCATATCTCATTCTCAATGAAACACTAAGTTTGCTGGCGTTATGTCATCAAACAAGTTAATAATTATAGATTCTTCTTTAGTCTCTAATTTGATGGTTCATTGGTGCGATGTTTTATCATTATAGAAGTAATAGGTTTTATCTCGGAAATATGATTCGAATTGCCAAAATGAATTCCACTGATGAGTTAGTGTGTGTGCATTTCAGGATTGTAATTCATGAGCAGTTCCCCAATAAGATATCGATCGTCCCTGGCTGCTTCATGAGCAGCTTCAAACCAACGATCAATGCTTGAGCGAGAACGCGATCCGATCTGAAATAGTATATGTGCTGCCATACAAAACCGAAATAAAAACTTTCGAAAGACACCAAGCTCGACAAAACCTAAAAGAGGGAACACACAGCCGTCCTTTTTCATTTTAAAAATCGTAATGAAAACGAATCCTACCAATTGGTACGAGAGAGAGGATCCAACCAGAGTGCTAGCAATTTCTTTGGTAGTCGGTCGTGCAAATTCATCGATCAAGATCGCGCGATCTACTGAATCCCATTCCCAATCTATAAGCACGGACCTCCAAATTTTGAAAAATCTCGCAACTCGACCTTGTCGTCCCTGCCATGTCAGCCCCATATCAGCGTTCACGTCTTCCCTATCGTTATTCCTTGCGTTTGGATTAGGATTGCCATCTTCATTAAGCGGTGGTTCTAAGATCCCATTCCCAACATTGGACCAAAACTGACGAGTAAAGAACTTGAAGTATAAAAGGAAAGACCACGTGTTCAAGACAACGGTGCCCATAAACCAAGCTATTGTACATGTCTTCCAGTCCAAGAAATCTTCTTTCCCGGTAAACCAGTCTGATGATTTCACTACCATAAATTCGTAAGATAACCCCAATCCAAGAGGTGCCACGGCAGTCCATAGAAAGAGTGATTCAAACAAAACCGTTACCTTTCTAGATGATGGGCGTTGAAAACGTCCGATCCATTGGCGACACCTGCTCCACAAACTTCCATTAACAGCATTAATACTTTTCGACAAGAAGGATATCATAGGAAAGAAAAGACCAGCGCCAATGCAGAAAGCAAAGGGGTCATGAATGTATTTTGGAGGGATACGCAAGAGGTGGTAAAAGGATCTTCCAACGGCCAACGGAAAACTGAGAATGGCAAGACCAGTGAATATGACTGCAAACCAACTGAGTACTATCAGAATAATCACTCTGATAATCAAATTGATCGACCTGCGTTCATTTGAAGAAGATCGAAAAGGTGTACGCTCAGCAACACTAGCCTCGATCAATGACTTTCGTTCCTTTGCCCAGGCCCAACGGCCCTGAACAAATGCACCACCTGCACCGAGATCGTCCCAACCCTCGGGAGGTCGCTTAATCTCCCAACCCTGAATTTCTCGGTAAAATGAGATTTTCATATCATCAGCATCTATATCAGTGCATGCGTCTCTTTCAATTCGGAGTCTATATCTGCCAATTTTAGTTGGTAAGTGCAGTACTTTGCTTTCTGAACTTTGATTTTCTGGAAGGGAAATAAAACTGACTTCTTGAGAAAGGACGCGCTCTCCGTTTAATCTTTGTTCTCCCAAGATTGTCCGTGGCATCTGCGCTGAATCAGCCCCAACCATGTCAATATTTGACAAAATAAATCGGTCTACATCCTTTTCCTTCGTGGCCAGCGTCGAAAAAAATGGATCGACTGTTAGGTCTCCGAAGTTATCGTATGATGTAAAGACAGATTTTGTTCCAACCAACTCAAAGGCTTGAATACCCCTTGGCAGAATGTGCTCTGTGAGGCCCATTCGCTGACACATAAATTTCATCCAACAGTGTTGCAATCCGCCGATGGTGTTTTTATGGCGTTCAAGCAAAGCTAACATCGATAGATGGAATATGATTAATTCGAGAGGAATCTGAAGCTGAGGAGTCAACAAATGATAAAAATTGAGTCGGTAGAATGTAAAGACACTATCCAAGTTACTCGCATGAAATAGCATCACGGGCAAAGTAACGTGTAGTGTCAGTAAAGGTGCATAAATGGCAAGTGATAGAAGCATCCGTTTTACATGCGTGAGAACAGTCTCATGCATTAAATTTCCGAGAAGATCTGGCTGTGGTTCTTGTGGACGTATCAATCGTGCAAGAATATCTGGGTGTGTCACTTCACGTAATTGTAAAAGGAAAACTGTCACAAGTAACATGAAAGTAATACCAGCGACCCAATGGAGCAAAATAAATGAAAAAAGGTCACCGCCTGCAAATGCCAAGCGACCCGCGACGTCGTGCCCAAAAAGACGCACTGTGGATGCGTCAAGCCAGAGTCCGAGAGAAAGAGGGAGTAAAAACATCTTCATAAACAGTAGCACACAGACTTTGATGATAGCGACAGTTGCATCCAAAATAGTCTCGATTGAGTCACCAATACCTCCTATAGTATCTTCTTCGTTTAGGTCATTCAAGCCATTACGAAAGCGCCCTTCCGCCATGTTATGAGCTCGCTGACCACGTCGTAACTCTGTGCCCCCATTTCTATTTTGACCCGTGCTTGTTGCACCGTTGTCGAACGATTTTCCTGCTCTCTGGACAACAACAATTGCATATTTCGACGCCACAAAGAAAAGTGCTATTGATAGATATCCCAAAGTAACTGTCGCGAAATCAGAAAGCTTAAATGTTGTATTTTTCTTCATACTTTCTTCTTCTAGCGTTGATAGTAATCCGATCACTGTTGTTCGGTTTTCATTGTCAGAAGAAACATGAGGTATGGACTTCAATAAATTGTCACATACGGTTGTGTTAAGAAGGCCCGAATATACAACAGAACCAATTGTCTTCGGAACGAATCCAAAAATTCCAAGATACGTTGCATTGAATGCCAGAAGCCAGAGTAAATTTCTAACTAGCGTGCTAATCGGGCCTCGAAGGCCAAGTAATTCGTCCAATGCGACATTGATCTCCATATCCTGTTTGAGAGGTGGGAAACATTGATGAGTTGCAATTCGGAAATGAAGCGGTTCTAATTTTTTTTTCATACTTACTACTTGGTCGTCTTGTATGACAGGGTCCATTGGATCAAATGCAACACCGTCGTCAATAGGCTCGGCTCCAGGTGGTTGGAAAGGGGGTATTGCCATGTCTTCGTTGAGATTATCGTCATCGTTATCCATCCATGCCTCTTCATTGTCATCTGCATCGCCATTTCCTTCTGCTTCGTCGCCATCGTAATTAAACTCTTCCACGTCTATAGGATTTCCTCCACGAATGTTGATATCATCAGCGAGAGGCGCAACCTGATCCACAGGCCGTCGAATTGGTTCGTCATAATCTCCCAAAAGATCTCTCCCATTATCCTCATTGTGCCGCCTTGATTCTCGTTCCATGGCAAGATTCCGCAATTCCGTAGCGCTACTCCTCAATTGGTCACTACTTTGGCCGTGATCACCAGCGATGCTATTGTTTGCATCTTCATCCTCTTCTATATCGTTTTGTTCGGTTATAAATACATTGTTCTGTGCATCAGTAGCGTTTTTGGTGCGTTTTTTGTTCTTCTCTATGAATTCTATAATTCTGTCGTCGGTAGCGTTACCGTCTGGTTCATCTTCGATGTTCTCACCGTCAGTGCCATCATTTTCCCGTCCTTCCTCGCGTCGTTCTCTTTCAGCTTGTTCTGCTCCCGGCGGTTGTTGCCAGAGAACTCGTAAAAAGTCTGCGAAGCTCATCAAACTTAAGAAGCTAATAATGATAGTTGCGCCCATGACTGCCCCGCTAACAACGTCTGAAAGGATCGTCTCTTGCCTAGCCAAAATCGACGATGGCCGTATGATCCAACCCAGATATAGACAGTTTGTCAAATATGGTGCGACTACTAACCAGAGAAATGCGGCAAAAGTTATTCGAAGCGCTAGGGGAAGCCATTTTGCGAGAAACCGACTCGATAATCCTAATATAACTTCGTGCGCCGGCAGCCGATCAGGGGTATTTTCTGCGTATTGAGGATCGAAACGAAATTTCGTTTTACATATTTCACAGCGGCCTATCAGTGTGGAATTTAAGAAAATATGATGAGAAATACAGTAGAAAAAAGTTTAACAAAAATAATGTTTGCACTCTTCCAGCGTCAAAAGAAACGTTGATTATACTCACCATCTCCCCTCGTGACTTCGAGCCAGGATATCAGACAGTCTTGGTGGACCATACCCATCGATCCGGAGCATTTGCATGGTTTAAGCAGTGGCCGCCTATCGCAATTTTGTAATAGAGGAGAAAGTGAGTTCAAGAAAGTAAGTAAAGGTTTTGGGGGTGAAAAATTCCTCAGAATGACCCTTCACCAGTCTATACTCCGTTGGATTTTTCCATACATCACAACCAATCACTGAATTCAAAAGAGCGAATAAGCGCCACATCAAAATGAATAGCAACGTACCCATCTTCAGCTGGTCCTCGGCAAACCCTGCATTCATCTTCCTCGTCATCGTCGTCTAGAAAATTGTTTCCCATCGATCCTTCATGCTCCAATTCATTTTCTTGATTAGTGCTATTGTTGTCGAAACCCTCTACAAAAGGTTCCATGTCTAACTAATTTTAAACGAGAAGCATCAAATAGGTGTATCGATTATTCGTATACACAATCCAGGGTACCGATGTGAATCTGTCTATGAATGACGGTTTTTGGTTTTTGATGTGTAATGTCCCGCGTTTCGTTTGTTCGATTTTCAAGTCCTCTCAGGACTATTACTGTAGCAGAGAGAAAGAGAGCAAATTCGTTGTTTTGATTCCATCGAGTCGAATTTTTGAAATCACTGGCTAGAGATGATACGGTAATCTCGATCTCGTTGGCACAACGATAGCTCATAACATCTTCAGAGTAACGAAAGGTGAAATAGATCACAATGCCTCCGAAAAAGAAGG
>Ga0115013_10001390_pt1 | contig 14090 bp, 7 predicted proteins | sample SouAtlMetagenome_2_FD_88686 | JGI IMG/M metagenome (GOLD analysis project Ga0115013, IMG submission 88686) | Marine eukaryotic phytoplankton communities from Atlantic Ocean - South Atlantic ANT15 Metagenome | ecosystem: Environmental > Aquatic > Marine > Oceanic | place: South Atlantic Ocean...
CGTGCGACGCCTTCGCCTGGTGGAACCCGCCGGACACGGGGGATCCGGGCGGCGGCGACAACTCGTTGTTCTTGTACCAGGTGCGGCAAAGCAAGGGCGATCACACGCTCACGCAGTGGTTCAACTCGGTCACGTGGACGACGAGCGCGCCGCACGCTTCGTGGGCAGGCTCCAACTACCGCTTCTTCTGGTCGATTGACGACTGTGTGATCTCTAGCTAGGGCGACGGCGGACGCGGAAGCGGCGCGCGGCTGGCCGTACCCGATCCCCCAGGACCCCAACGGGTGGGAGTATGGGGCGGACAGCGCGTGAGTGTTTATGTGTGTGCGTTTTATTGTGCGAAAACTCTTACTCACCCTGACGAGGGCCCCGCCTCTTCCCTGGACGGCAGCCCGCACATCTCGCGGATCCACGGCTCGCTCTGCTCAAAGTAGCCGTACGGGTGCAGCCGCGCGTGGCCCGGGTACAGGACCTGCGCAACGCCCCGGTCGTCGCTGCCCAGCTCAATGGGCGTCCGGATGTTGGCGATGTCGTCGTCGAGGAAGAGCACCTCGTCGCCGTTCAGGTCCAGCTCGTCCATCCACTGCGCGACGACGCCGAGCTTGTCGACGACCTTGTCGGGGTCCTCGCCCTCGGCCGGCGGGGCGTTCAGCGGCGGCACGTCCGTGCCGAAGACGAGGTTGCCGAGTTCCTCGTCCTTCTCGGTGAAGTAGTCGGCGAGCCCCACCTCCTCCAGCGCGTGCACGATCGCCTCCTTGGTGCCGTACGACAGGATGCGCAGCTCCGTGCCGTTGTCGATCAGCGCGTCAAAGAGCTCCTTCATCCGCTGCACGCGCTCCGCCCCGCCAAAGTTGTCCACGTGGTTCTGCTTGCTCATGCCCTCGGTGAAGAGCTTGGTCTTGTCGGCCGTCACGTCCCGCTTGGCGACGCCCCGCTTGTTGATCGGGTAGGTCGTCGTCGTCATTGTGAGGTCAAAGTCGAGGATCAGCATCTTGATCGGCGGCGCGAGCTCCTCCTCGCCCTCGTCCTCCTCCTCCGGTGCCGGCTCTTCCATCTTGCGCTTGCCGAGCAGGTTGTCAAAGAGGCCGTCGGTCACGCTCTCGGGCGCCTCCAAGCGGAGGCGCTGGAGGCTCGGAAGCATCGTGGCAACGTGTTACCGCTTTTATTGTCTTTGAAAACACCTGCCTACCCTAACCACACACGCGCGCCACTTATCCTGCCATGTCCCACACACACTTCACGCGTGGCGGCGCGCGCGCGTCTGCGCGCGCGCGCGCGCCGCCCCTTTTCCTTTGCCCGGGCGCTCACGCCACGGGCGGCACGGGCTGCGTCCCGAACGCCTTGAGCATCGCCTCGTACCCGTGCGTGATCACGCAGTACTCCTCGCCGAGGACGAACTTCGCGCCGAAGACGAACACCTGGTCCTTGCACGACGGCGGCTCGGCGCCCTTGGCCAGCTGGCGCAGGCCGGCGAAGGTGCCGCCCAGGTAGCCGCCGGCGTCAAAGTAGTTCGCGTACTCGGTGCACGCCGCGCGGATCGCGCTGTCCGGCGCGTCGTGGACGGTGTCGTCCACGCGCGCGCGCGTCTCCTCCACCCACGTGAGCGAGCCCTTGACCGTCGTCTCGCCCGCGCCCAGCGCGCCCATGACGAGCTTCGCGCGCCACAGCTTCGGCCGGTCCTTTGACAGGCGCGCGCGCAGCTGGCGCGCAATCCGGCAGAGGTAGGTCGCGCGCATGAGCGCCTTGTCGGCGTCGCCCTCAGGGATCGCCTCGTTGAAGAGGTTGACCTCCGACGGCAGGTGGTGGCGCATCGCCAGCGCGCTGAGCGCCGACAGCAGCGGCCACAGCTTGCCCGCCACGTCGGCCACCGACGGCCCGGCCACCTTGTCCAGCGCGGCGGCCACCACGTCGTCCATGGCCACGTCGCTGTCCTGGCCGGCCAGCGTGTCGGCGGCGCCGTGGCTCATCACCTCAAGCTTGTCCACCGTGGCGGACAGCTCCTTGACCAGGTCCGCCACCGCGATGTGCGCGACCGTGCTGTCCATCAGGTACGGCAGCAGCTGCACGTCGTAGTGCAGCTTGGCCACGTCGGCGAACGTCGGCGTGACGTTGTCGTCCTTGGGCTTCTCCACCTCGGCCTTGGCCGCCGGCGGCGGCGCCGGCGCCGGCGGCTGCGTGTCCATCGGCTCGGCGTCGTCGTCGCCGCCGCCCATGCCGCCGCACGAGCGGTAGGCGGGCTGCGTCGCGTCGCCGCCGCCGCCGGCGCCGAGCGAGCGGAACATGCAGTACCCGTCGTCGCTGAGCCCGCCGCCCCACGTGCGGGGCACGTGCGGCTTGCGCTCGTACTCGTGCATCACCGCCGGCGGGTGGTAGCCCGACGGCACCGGGCGCAGCCACTCGAGCCCGCCGCGGGGCGCGCCCGCGGCGCCCTCGAGCGGCGGCACGACCGCCTTGGTGCCCGGCTTGAGCGAGTTGTCGTGGGCATCGCCCAGGTCCCACTCGGCGTACTTGACCACGTTGGAGGTCGTGGTCTGGTTGTACACGCCGAGCGCCTCGCGCACCTTCTCGTTCAGGCCCGCGTGCCCGAGCGGCGACTTGAGCAGGTGGACGTCCGCGCCCGCAAAGAGCGGGTCGACGTGCCGCAGCACGCGCATCACGTCGCGCGGCACGTTGGCGCCGTCCACCTCCGCCTTGTACGAGAAGTTGGGCGCGTCCACCTGCGCGATCCCCGCCACGGTGACGCGGTTGCCGGCGTACGAGCCGAGCATCGCGCAGACGCGCTTGGCGCCGATGTTGATCGTGTAGACCGAGTCCACGCCGCGCGGCCGCTGCGCGTTGGTCACGAGCCGCGGCACGCCGGCGGCGTCGCCCTGGTGCGAGAGCACGTGGTCCTCCACGACGACGGCGTACTTGGTCGCCATGGACGCGATGCACTTGCCGAGCAGCCGCGTCGCCGTCGAGCTGACCGAGGTGTCCACCTGCTCAATCAGTGCCTCGCCGCCGCCCTCGGTCGCCACGAGCTTGACGGTGGCGTGGTTGGCCCACGAGCCGCACCCGATGGCGCACGCCTGGAACTCCTCCACGCCGTCCTTGAGCGCCGTGTACTCGCGCGTGAACGCGGCCTCGTCCCACAGCGCGCCGTCGGTCAGCAGCGCGAGCGCCACGTGCTCGTCGGCCTTCACGACCCGGCGCGCCGCGGCCGCCCACGAGGCGTACTGCGTGCCGCCCGTGTCCATGCGGTTGCACAGGGCCTCCGCCGCCTTCGCGAGCGCCGCGGCGCTCTTGGCGCAGCCGGAGACGACGGGCACGCGCTCGCACACGACGTGCGCGGAGCAGTGGAAGCCGATGATCGTCAGCGCAAACGTGTCGTTCTTGCTGGTGATCTTGGCCTCCGTGAAGACGCGCGGCAGGTCGATCACCTTCTTCGTGACCTGCGTGACCTCCTCGCACGCCTTCCGGCGGTTGCTCTTGTCGCAGCCGTACGGCACGCACGCGCCCATGCTGCCGCTCAGGTCCACGACGACGACGAAGTGCTTCGCCTTGCCCGGCGCGTTGGACACGTCGGAGCGGCACTGGGGGCCCGCGAGCTCCACGAGGGCGACGCACTCGTCCTCGCTCGTGGGCGCGAAGCACAGCACCTTGGCCGAGGCCACGTCCGACTTGAGCGTCGCGCTCTGGAGCGCGGCGGTCACGAAGTCGCAGTCGGCCTCGCTCTCGTTCACGAAGCGGAAGCGGAAGCACGGCGGCTGGCGCCCGGGCGCGTCCAGCCGCACGTGCGCCAGGCAGCCGTTGCGGCCGCGCACGCCCGGCTCCACGTCCTCGGGCGGCGTGATCCAGTACGTCGGCACGCCGCGGCGCTCCGCGTCGAGCTTCGCCGCCGCGCGCGACGGCAGCGCGAGCGCGCGCGTGCCCGGATCCTGCAGGATGGTCAGCGAGCAGGGCACGGCGCGGCGCGCGTCCTGCGCCGGCAGCTGCACCGCGAAGTCGTTCGCCTCGTGCGTCGGCTGCCCCGGCTTGGTCGGCAGCAGCAGCGCCTTGCCCTCCACGTCGTCGCACGACAGCTTGAAGCGCGCCGTGAAGCTCGCCTGCGGGTGCGGCGCCGTCGTGCCGCCCTTCCAGGCGGGGACCTTGACCGTCACCGAGTGCGACAGCTTGTCCATCGCCTGCAGGCTCGCGCTCTTGTCCTTGGCCGCGCACGCCTTCTTGAAGTTCTCCTGCGCCTTCTTGATCGGCTGGTACTCGCTCTTGTTCGTGTAGCCGTGGATGTCCACGTCCACGTCGTTGAGCGTGAGCCCCTCCGTGCGCGGCAGGCTGATCGCGACGCTCGCGGTGCGGCCCGTGTGGTTGATGTACTCCGCCTCCACGGTGAACGAGGTGTCCGCCGGGTTGAAGATGACCTTGATCTGCTCGGCGCGCAGCTCCACCGACTGCGACGCCGCCTTGACGGCCGCCTCCGCCTCGTCGATGCGCTTCTGGGCCATCGCCACGTCCGGGTGCGTCTGGTACCCGTACGAGCCCGGGAAGTAGCCCTTGGCCTGGGACTTCGTGTCGAGCTCGTTCTTCGCGGCGACCGCCCGCCCGAGCTCCGCCATCGCCTCGGCCTCGGCCGCCGCGCTCTCGTCCGTCGCGATGTACGCGCGCACCGCGGCCACCAGCCCGTGCACCTTGGGCTCCGCCTGGTAGTCGAGCGGGTCCGTGTCCTCCTTGCCCGAGTTGAGCGCCGCGCGCGACTCCTCGTCAAGCTCCATCGTCGCCGGCTCGTCCGCCGTGAGCGGGTACGGCGTGCACAGCAGCTCGCGGCCGCTGCCCTCCGAGACCTCGCCGTACCCGATCACCGAGGCGGCGCACTCCGGATCCGGCTCCCAATTGTCGACCTCCGCACCACCCGACTTGTCGAGTGACGAATTGTCACGTTTGTCGACCCGAACCTGCGCCGAGTCATGAGTACGGGTCGCACCCGCTTCCATCGACATTCGTATCGTAACCTTTCTTTGTAACGGTTTTCTCTGGTACGCAAACATGGAACCACCCCCTAAGGAGATGTCGACACGCGACAAAAAACAACAACAACAACAAAAACGCGATGGCATGGGAGAGCATACGGGCTTCAATCCATGGTAGCACGCGCGGGGACTTGGACCACCCGCGCACGCGCGCATGCGCGCAACAGCAAAACGGCAAAATCTCACGAGGACTCGCGCGGGTCGCGCTCGATGCCGGGCAGGGCGCGCTTGGGGGTCTTGGGGCTGTTGCCGGCCTTGGGCTTGTTGGCGCCGCCCGACGGCTCGGAGCGCGTCGTCTTGGGCCGCGGCAGGCGCGACTTGGGCGGCGGCGGCGCGCGCGTCGGGCTCTTCTTGGCCGCCTGGCTCGCGGTGTCCATGAGGGACGACTCGAGGGAGACGATCGAGCTCGCCGGACGCGGTGGGAGCGTGGGCGAGGCGTTGGAAGCGACGTGGTCAAACGAGTGCGCGTTGGACACTGCGTCGTCGGTCGTGGCTTGGTCCTGCATCGCGCCGAGCGTGCGGTGCGAGGTGCCCTCGGCCACGCGGACCCTGAGATACTCGCGCGGAGACTCTTCCTCGCACTCGTGGCACTGCGAAGCCGCCAGGTCCCACTGGAGCCGCTCCTTCTCGCACTGAAGCTGCGCGTTGCGCTGCTCGAGCGCCATCGAGGCAAACTTGGCCCAGTAGAAGGTGGTGCCGTTGATCGGGCAGCGCGTCTCGCCAAGGGTGATGCGCACGGGCCGCGTCGTCCCGTCCTTGGCGACCACCGACCACACGTGCTCCGTCTGCTCCTTGGAGAGCACCGCCTGCACCCACTCAATGTCAACCGACCCCTCAAGGAGCGTTGACACGGGCTTGGTGTAGACCTCGGCGACGTCGTAGCCCAAGACCTCGGAGAAGCGCTGGTTGACGGCGAGGATGGCGAGATGGCTGTCGGTGACCACGTACGGCTGGTTAACCGCGGCCGCGCCGCGCACGACAACCTCGGCCGCCTCGCGCTCGGCCTCGCGCAGGTCGGCGTACTTGGAGACGCACGCGTAGCCGATCGCGATCCCACCCAGGGACGCCACGTGGAGCAGCAGGTACGCGTACGAGTACGCCACTTGCAGCTTGATCACCGTCATGGCGACCATGATCCCCTCGACATTGATGGCCACATCCTTGGGTACGGCGAGGAGCGCGCCCTGCGCGCCGACGCAAAACGAGATGCCGAGCACGAACGCGAACAGGAAGGGCGTCGTCACGCGCTTGGCCCACAGGAGGCCGCTGCCGTCGTAGGCGCCCGTGATGGTCTTGGCAAAAGCGGCAGGGACCACCATGGCCCACACTCGGCCGGCCCACCAGTACACGCTGCGGTGGTTGGTTGAGAGGCGCGCCGCGATCCGGCCGACCGGCAGCGCGAGCACGCCCGTCATGATAACGACGCCAACGATCGACGCCCTTGACCCCGACCCCGGCTCGGTCTGCGGAACCAACACCAGCCCCATCAAGACTTGGAGCGCGGCCATGCGCGCAACGGGGCTGAGCGGCACCGACCGCCACAGCCGCTCGCGGTAGGGCGACGGCGGCGGCGCGCACACACCGCCCATCCCGCGACGCGCATGATTGTCGACCGCGCGACACATGAGCACGGGTAACCCCGACCTTAACAGTTGCAAACCAACTCACACCGACAACCAGAAAATGTCGATAACAGGGGGCGGCAACGCGCCGGGAGGCGCGCCCGCCGCCAGCAACGCGAGCGTGTGCCGCTCGTACACGGCGGGGTCGTTCGGCACCCGCCAGTGCAGGTACTCGAGCAGCTGCCGCTCAATGCGCGCGCCCAGGAGCGGCGTCAGGGCCGTGAGCCGCGCCTCGATGCGCCGGACGCAGCACGCCGTCGAGACGGCCGCGTCGCGCGTCAGCTTGAGCGCCAGGATGCACACCGCGAGGAGCACGGGGCGCACGCTGAACAGCTGCACGACGTCGCCGTGCTTGGCCAGGAGCGACTCCAAAAGGGCGACGGCGATCACGACCTCGTGCGCGTCCAAGCGCAAGCCCTCAAGGATCGCGCGCACCATCTCGGCGACGTCGGCGAAGGCGGGCGCCGCGCCCGCGGGCGCCGAGCCGTCCCACCAGAAGCTGATCACCGGCGCGCCGTGGTCGCACAGGGGCACGACGCGCTCGTCCCAGAGCGCGGGCACGTACGCGAACGGGACCGCCGCCTGGCTGGCGTCCAGGAGCGTGAACACGGCCACGCTCGCGCCGTGGCGCATCTGCTCTAGGACGCGCTCCTCGGCGCTCGCGCGCAGCATCGACCGATCGCTCGCCAAGTCGTGAGCACAGGGGAGCGGCCACGTGTGGGGAAGGATCTCCATGGGGCTTGTTGACCCACTGTTTAAGAGTTGCAAACCAACCGCGTGTCGACACCCTAACCGGGCGGCCCACACGCCGCCCCCCCCCTCCCCCACACACACACACACACTCTCACCCTACGACCGGTCCGGCGCCTTGTCAATGAACACGAGGAGCTTGGGCGCGTGCACGGAGCGGCCGTGCTTGCGGTGGAAGCGCGCGTCCTCCACGCGCTGCTCCGGCGTGCGCTGCTGCGCGCGCATGATGCGCCCGATGGACTGCACCAGCCGCGCCGTGTCGCTGCTGTAGGTTTGGTTGAGGCGGTCAAAGAGCAGCAGGTCCGTTTTCTGCAGGTTGAGCCCCGCCATGGTCGTGGAGCCGTACCCCGTGTCGATCACGAGCAGCCGGTTGGTGTCGTCCTCGTTCAGGTAGTCCTTGAGCGCGGGGCCGCCCTTGCCGATCGTCAGCGCGCTCGTCAGCGCGGGCACGGCGGCCAGGATCAGCTCGCGCGTCTTGGCCGTGTTGCTGGCCTCGCAGCTGGCGTGGTTCTCCGTGCGCCGCTCGCCGTGCACGGCGCAGCAGAGCAGGACGCGGATGCCCTTGGGCTTGTACCGCATCGCGAGCTGGATGGCCTTGATGACGGCGTCCATGCCCGAGTTGCAGTTCTCGCCGCTCGCCTGCTTGCACGCGTCCACCAGCGCGTCCACGTTGCCGACGGCGGCGGCCTCGGCGGCCTCCTCCTCGGGCGTGGGCGGCGGCGGCGGCGGCGCCTTGGCGACCGTGCCCGCGATCTGCGACGCGGAGGCGACGCCGCCGTCGATCTTCGCGCGGCACGCGGGGCACTTGTTGCGCAGCTGGCCCATGACCGTGCGATCGATGATCACGCCGCAGCAGCGCAGGATGCACACATTCTCCGGCGCGATGACGTCCAGCGTGACGGGGCACTCGGGCGGCGGGTCGGTGCAGATGGCGTCCTTGAGCTGGTTGAAGAGCCGCGCCATCTTGGAGAGCACGCGCACCTGGCGGAAGAGGTCGGCGTTGGAGTTGAGCTGCTCCTGCGTGAGCGGCGACTCGGGCGTGCTGACGGCCACCGGCGGCAGCGCCGCGCGGTCCTCCTGCGTCGCCTGGATGGCGCTCTGGAGGCTCTCGGCGATGCTCGCGGCGGCGTCGGTGCGGTTGAGGATCGCGTGGCACCGGGCGGTGATCGCGTCCAGCTCGGGCGTGGACATGTCGCGCGCGCACTCGTGGAGCACCATGCCCTTGATCAGGTCGTCCGTGCTGGAGATGATCATGTCGGTCTGGTAGATCCGGCCGGCGAGCGAGCACACGCGCACGCGCATCGAGATCTTGAGGACGCCCTGCGGCATCAGCGGCGCGAGCGACTGCGCGGTGGCGAGCCGCAGCCACGAGGGCACCGAGCACAGCGTCATGATCGCGCAGTGCGTCTTGTACGCCAGGCACAGGCTGTGCCCCTCCAGCGCCTTGCGCAGCGGGTGGGTGGGCTGGCTGGAGGTGTAGCGCGAGAGCTGCTCCAGCGTGGCGTTGCAGATGATCGTCTTGAGGCACGGCGACTCCGGGTCCGAGCTGCGCGACTCGGTGGGCTTGTTGCCCGTCCCTTCGTCGATGATGCGAAACGGTATCGCGTAGTTCGGCGCCGAGCGCGTCGCCATCACCGTGGACCGGCTGCACGCCTCCATCACCCAGAAGAGCGCGCGGTTGGTCTGCTCCGTGAGCTTGATCGCCTCGGCGAGGGTGCGGTCCACGCGCTCCTTCTTCGCGCTCTTGCGCACGAGCGGCGACGTGCCCGACCAGGTGTGCCACTGCTCGCTGGGCTCGTGCGTCTTGGCGAGCTTCTGCGACGTCTCCGCCCACTGCGCAATCACCGGCGGCGGCACGAGCGCGATCACCACGCGGCACACCCTGAGCGTGCAGTCGGGCGAGGGCATCTTGACCAGCCCCAGGTCGGGCATGAGGCGCCCCACCGTCTTGTCGCGTTGGAAGGCCGCCTGCGTCTGCTCCCACGCGCCGGGCGTTGCGATGAAGTTCATCGTGGCGTAGACCGTCTCCCACGTCTTGCCGGCCGCGACCGACAGGTTGTTCACCATGAACTTGAGCACGCGGTCCGGCTCCAGCACGTACGACGCGATCTTGTTGCGCGACGCCTGGCGCCGCTTGACGTGCAGGTAGACCTCGCGGTCGCAGTTGGAGCGCAGCATGAGCGCCGTGGCGAGGCGCTGCATCGGCGTCAGGCGGTAGCTGCCGCCTTCGCACGGCACCGTGCTCAGCAGCGCCGCCGCGTTCCGCCGCGCGAACCCCAGCGTCGCCGTCTCGCGGTTGCTCTTGGTCAGCGCGTTCTGCATCATGCTCACGTCCACCTCGTTGTTGGACGCCATCGCCAGCTCGTCGTAGCTGACGAAGACGGCGCCCTGCTCCCGCAGCCGCGGGTCGTCGCCCGAGAGCAGCTTGAGCGGGCCCATCTCGTCGTTCAGCTTCCGCTCGGTCTGGCCCTCCCGGAGCGGCTTGAGCCGCCACTCGGGCCAGCCGTTGGCCTCGTAGGCCGCGTTGTTCGCGTCCTCGCGCCCCTGCACGAACGGCTCAAGCGCGCCCAGCGTGCGCAGCACCAGCTCCAGGTCGCTGTCGGCCGGCTCCGATCGCGTCCGCTTGCCGAAGGCCGACTCGGTCGTGGTCGCGCCGGCCGGCCGCTTGCCGGCGCCGGAGGTGCTCGCCTGGCTCGCGCGCGCCGCGCGCAGCTCAGCCAGCCGCTCGGGCGTTACCAGCGCGCCAACGTCCATCCCCCCACGCCGCCACCGGTTGACAAGCGGCGCGCGCACGAGTTGCAAAGGCCCCGGTTGTCGACGGCCGGCGGGTCCATTATTAATAATCAAAACGATAATTAATTACCCGCACCACTTGTTGACCACTTCGCCGGCGGCCGGGAGAGCGCAAGCCGAGGAAAAAAATGGTAATTAATAATCCGACCATTAATGCCTTCTAAATAACCCGCCGCCGCCCCGGGGCGGACAATGTCGATAACGATCAGGGACCCTGGTCGGAAAAGTAGGGTCCCTGATCGTTCGTCGATCTGCGTTCACGACCCGTGAAGGCTCCTCTGGGATTATTTAGAAGGCATTAATGGTCGGATTATTAATTACCATTTTTTTCCTCGGCTTGCGCTCTCCCGGCCGATCGCGAAGTGGTCAACAAGTGGTGCGGGTAATTAATTATCGTTTTGATTATTTAGAAATGTGCCGTCGACAACCGGGGCCTTTGCGACTCGCGCGCCGGGCCGGGCCATAACCCCCGTCGGCGCGCCTGTGAAGGGTGGGAGGAGCGATGGCAGGCCAACTGCCGCTGGTGCCGCTGCCGCTCGCGCGCGCGCGCTCGGCCGGGGCGGCCGACGGTGATGCGCGCAACGTGCGCCAGCGCGTCGAGATGCCGCCGGCGCCGACGCCGGCCTCGCTCGCGGCCATGCCGCCCCAGGTGGTCGAGGTGCTCGTGGAGCAGGCGGCGCTCGCGGCGCGCGACGCGCCCAACCCGCCCGAGGCCATCTGCGAGTGGATGAAGGCCTTCTGCGTCGCCTCGGGCGCGCGGGCGTGCCCGGACGACCTGTTCCGGCGCGCGCTCGCCGCGTGGGGGTTCGTGCCCGAGGAGAAGGCGGCGCGCGAGACCGTCCTGCGCTCGCGAGACCCGGCGGCCCCCGGCACGTACGTCAACCTGCGCGGCGAGCCGGTGCCGGCGCCGGCGGAGATGGCGCCGCCGGCCTGGGCGGGCTTTGACACCTGGCGGGTGCTCTTTGGCCAGCTGTGCGAGGCGTGGTACGGCCGGCTCTCGCGGCCGCACGACGATTACGTCAACCCGTTTCGCGAACCAGGATCCATGTGGCTCCACGCGGCCTGGCGGCTTGGCGAGCCTCACCGATGGGGCGACCCGCAGCCTAACCAGGCGGACGTGGACCGGACGAAGGCGCGCTTCCTGAACCCCGACATGTCGCAGCGCGAGAAGGACACGCTGGTCGACGCGCTGCTGACGAACGCTGAGAGGGTTGCCGGCGGGGTAACGGATGAGCAGTGGCACAGCGTGGACCAGGGGGATTGGGACAACCACCGTGAAAACTACCGCGACCACCTGCTGAAGAACTGGTGGCACGACTTTAGGTGGGGCGACTTCGCGAGCAACGACAGCTGGTTTGGGCACGAGAGCGCCCCGTGGCGCGCGGTGCTCGCGCTGCTCGTGCTGCGCGGCGGGCGCGTCACGATGCCTGGTTACCTGTCCTGGGACCGGCCCATGAAGTATTACGAAAGGAGGGACAGGATCCTCTACCGCCTGCTGGTTAGGGTGCAGCGGCGCGAGGATGAGCTGAATGAGGAGCGCCTCAAGGACGTGCGCCTCCTCCTTGAGGAGATGGGGGCCAACCCCAACCCGAACCAGCGCCTCCTTGAATGGTTGCCGCAACCGATTCTGCCGGCCGGCGACTTTATCACGCCCTACCCGCCGCCGCTCATCGTGGCCATCTACGCACGCAGCGGCCCGCTGGTCAAGCTGCTCCTGGAGTTCGGCGCGACGTCGTCGTTCGTGGGCCCCCACGGCCTCATGACCGCGCTGCTTGGCAGGCCTGCTGCGCTGGGCAACCTGTACGCGCCCGGGTGGACGGTGGACGAGGAGGACACGCTGCAGCTGCTCGGCACGCTCCGTGAGGAGGTTGAGCAGCTGGATCGCGACTCGCGCGCCGCCCGCTACGACGACGCGATCCGCGCCTTTGTGGATCGGTACACGCGGGGAGTGGTGGTGCCGCGCCGGATCCTGGCCGCCGTCGAGGCGTTGCTCGGCCCGGGGCCCACGCCGGCCTAGGAACGCGTGTCGAGTCGTGGTGCGTGGGAGCGAGGGGGGTTTGTAACTTGTGAACCCCTTTTCGCGTCGACACGCGGCGGCGCCCCACGCCCCGTCCGCACGACATGCGCGGCCGCAGCTCGCGGCGCATCCGCGCGCTGACCTCCAGCCCCGAGTTTGTCGACGCGTTTGTCGAGTCGGCGCTCCCCTTGTCGACCCGCCGCGCGCTGCGGCAGACGTGCCGCATGTGGCGGCAGAAGATGGAGGAGTTCCTGACCAAGCGGCAGACGCTGGTCCTGCGCGCGCAGGACTGCACGGACGCGGACGCCGACTTCGTCCTCGGCCCGCTGAACAAGCGGCACGGCCGCGAGCTCAACCTGCAGCTCGAGGGCGGCGGCCACGTGGAGCTGTTCCGGCTGGTGCACTGGCTGGAGAAGCACGAGCGCAGCCGCCCGGGTGCCACCGAGTATTACGAGGCCATGGTCCCCGCCATCGCCAGGCCCCCGGAAGCGAACCCCACCGCGGCCTTTTACATGGGCCGCGCCGCGGCGACGCTCTACTATGCGAACATCCGCATCGAGTTTGACGAGCCGGCGTGTGGCTGGGGAATAGACGGGCTTAGGTCCACCACCGTGGCGGCAGACTCGGGGCTCAAGACGGGGTCGTACCAGGTTCCCCCTGGCATAGCCGAGCTCCTCAGGCCCGACGACTGGCGGCTGCTCGCCGGCTGCTACCGCCTCGCCGCCAAGGGCCGGGTGGAGCTCCTGAGGACGGAGAAGGAGCTCGGCTTGCGCCACATCCGCCTGGACGACGCCGGCGCGCGCTGGCTGTGCGACTACGCGAACGCGCTTGTCACGCGCACCTGGCCCCAGTACAATTGGCCGGACAAGCTGGACCTGTCCTACACGGTCACGCCCATCTCGCTGGGCATCCTGCCGCTCCTGGGAAGCCCGTACCAGTTCACCACCCGGCTCACCGTCCTCTGCTTGCGCGACAACCCCTTTCCGGAGCACGAGGGGATGATGGCGGCGCTCGTGGGCGCCTGCCGGCGCGGCGCGTTCCCGGCGCTCAAGGTCCTGCGCCTCGACAACACGCGCCTGCGCGACCGGGAGATGCAGGAGCTGGCCCCGTGCTTCCGGCCCGGCGGTGGGCTGGAGATGCTGGAGGTCCTCGACCTGGAGGACAACGAGCTGACGGGCCAGGGGCTGCAGCACTTCATGCGGTGCGCGAAGAAGATGCACAAGCTGGAGCGGCTGGAGCTGGAAATGAACCGGTTTTGGTTCGCGGAACTGCGCAGCCTGGCCTTGTGGATCGTGGAGCAGTCCGAGTGGTTCCACGCGTACGAGGTGTCCGTCACCCACTGCGTCGGCGATTCCCAGCGCCAGCACGATCGCGCCGAGAAGCTGTTGCGCAACGCCTGCCGGTATCGGCGCCAGCGCTGGCGCTGGGAGACGCTCGCGGCCGACGCGCGCGTGGTGCTTGTCGATGGGGAGGAGCGCCCCCCAAGCCCCGATGTGGGCAACTCGCACCCGTCGAGCCCGGGGACGGATCATTATTAAAAGCGTTGCGTCTTTGAAAATAAACACGCACACACGACACGCACGCCACGCACAACGAGTCCACACGCCACAACATGCCGCGCGCCCGCCTGCCGCGCGCTCTACTCGAACATGCCCGCCGACGTCTCCCAGATCGGTGGCGGCTCGGTGAGGCCCGCCTCCAGGAAGAGCGCGGCCGTTGCCGAGGTCGGCTCCGCCGCCGGCGAGACCAGCTCCGGCGGGTCCTCCTCCTCCGCCTCCTCCTCCGGCTCCCACTCATCCGTCGCCTCCGCCTCGGACTCCGCCTCGGACTCCGCCTCGGGCTCCGCCTCGGGCTCCGCCTCGGGCTCCGCCTCGGGCTCGGGCTCGGACTCGGCCGCTGCCGCCA
>Ga0115013_10001391_pt1 | contig 14084 bp, 9 predicted proteins | sample SouAtlMetagenome_2_FD_88686 | JGI IMG/M metagenome (GOLD analysis project Ga0115013, IMG submission 88686) | Marine eukaryotic phytoplankton communities from Atlantic Ocean - South Atlantic ANT15 Metagenome | ecosystem: Environmental > Aquatic > Marine > Oceanic | place: South Atlantic Ocean...
CCATCAGGTGTTGATGATAAATATGGATGTGGTGATCTCTTTAAGAATTCGGTTTCAAAAGGTAGTGATAAAGAACCAGAAGTTTCAGATTCTTCGTATTCAGAAAAAGCTGGTAGTGATCAGGATTCAAGTGAAGAAGTTGTATCTCTAGTCCAGCGCGGCTTCTGTACGTTCCAAGAAAAATCATTTATCAAAAAGCTTCGCGAGAATGCTAAAGGAGTGATTGTAATAAACAGTGACGAAGGGGATGATTTGTTTGTAATGTCGGGTGGTGGTTCTGAAAGGCTTGCGGATCTAGATCCCCTAGAATATCCCGTTACAGTCTTAGTGACATGGGATGACGGGCAAAAAATCCATCAAACTATCGATGCACATAGCAATGTTAGCGATAGGCAAATCAAAACGAGGATATCTCTTGTTCGAGATGATTCCACCTTTGATGCCGAAGATATGGAAGAAACGAAGACTAAAATCAAGTTCTGGCCCAGAGTGAAAGCTAACCGCGAAGCACTCCAAATCTACTCAAATTCCGGCTGGGGGATTCATGCAGTCCAAACTTATGTTGATGCTGAAACTAGTGACGTCGAAAAGGCACAGCTTAGTTGGCAATTGTACCTATTGAAACATGACATGGTTGAAGAAATTGTGACATAATTTTGCGAAAAGTTAAATATGAGTGAAATCTTGGATAAATTGGAATATACTCTTAATACTATGATTATATTCTGTGTGTATTATTAGCCTAGGGTCTCCAAAAATATAAGATGTCAAAGTCTTATTGCTACTGCAATAATCAACTAGATCACTAACGCTGCTTCAAACGCTTATGCTGGCATGGCTCTTGTTGGTGTTGCTTTTGACTTTTCGACTTGATTTTCTTTTCTTCTTCGATGCATCTGGTGAGAAACTCGTCGTTGTGCTGTTTTGCTAGGTTTGCGCACCCAATCAGGAATGCGAATGGTCCACCCTCCTTCAATGGCGGCAGAGGTCCTTGGTCATGCATCCCGCTGTATGCATAATCTCCTGGCTGAGACTAATAAATTCACGAAATAAACGACAAGAAAACAGATGATGAGTCTTCCAACGAAAAGATGTGGCCCTTTGTTGTAGAAAATTGTTTGCGATTGCACGATCCGTACATTAAACATGCTAGAAACCATATTCGTTCCGTTTTGAACGTACTTTCACTGGTGCCATGCCGGCTGGTAATCCCACTCGCGCCTCAAACGCATCGGTGCGAGAAGCGTCGAAAGTTTCGGAGGTAGTCGTTGTCGTCCCGTCATTCCCGTCGCAGATAATGTACGTCGCTTTTATTCCTATTGGTCTGGTCGTAGAGGATGTTACTGCTGCTGAAGATGTTTGTGAGTTCATCGTTTTGGCACAACAATACGAAATGTAAAAGGAGTTTGCTCAAAAACACCGAACATGTCAACAAAACAAAGAATTTTGTTGCGCGAAACGGAGGACAGACATCAAAACCAGCAAAAGCACGCTATGAACTTAAAAAAATGCACAACCGATTAATCGAAGTCTATAGTATTATTGAATGAACTTAAGGATACGATTTTAAGAAGCAAGTTGATGCATTCAAAACGATTTTTGTTTCTTGCTCTTCTCATAGTTACTTAAATAATGAGATTAGCTGTGCCGTGCCCTCAACGTCATTGTTGTACAAAACAACAATAGTACAACCACTCCATACAATATACATCGGTGTCGTCCGAGTCATCTGTGTGTGAGACATCATCGAGATTGTCTGATTCATTATCATTGGTAGCTTTGGAAACAAGAAGTTGCCATAAATCTGACGAGGGAGAGGATGCCGTCAATTCTTCTTTTCTACGTGCCCTCAATTCTTGATAAAGCCAATGGGCGTATTCTGATTGATGCATCAGCGTCAAGGTTACTTCGGCGTCTTCGTTGTGAGTGAAAGGTATCGTCAACTTCCAGAGAGTTGTCTGAGATGTACTTGGTTGACAAACCAGTCCTCCCAAAGGGACTGTCATGGTAGATGCTAGGCGCGAAGTAGATTTCTTGGACGAGTTCCAACTTGTACTACTGCCAGATCCTGAGGGAAAGCTATTATTGCTTGCAATGCTATTTTCACTATTGACTCTGGGAAATCGTTTATTTCCGCCTCGATTGAGACCCTGGTAATGAATTAATCGCTGGTTTTGAATGACGTACGAATTTGAATCCGAAGTCAAAGAAAACGAGTCACTTCCTGCTGGAACATGAGATGAGGATCGCCCTCCTCGCAGACGATGCTTCGGCCGTTGTTCAAAGAGTCGAATTTCTAATCCCGTAGCTACATCAAAGGAGGTGACAATTTGACGTTGCGGCATCATACTTATTTCCCACGTACAGGGTGCAGTACGTGTCGTTTCGAAAACTCTTTCACGGTGGTTATATTTCAGATGTGCAATTTCTGTAACACCGTCGAAGGTCATAATTAAAGTCCATCGTGATTTTGGATCCAGACCAGTGAGTCGATGAACGTCCAAAGACAAGATAGATGGAGCAAAGACATCGGGATGTGGCACACGATAAGGGGCATCAACAAGCACCACTTCTGTTGCACCAGATGCACGCTGATATATAGCATGATTTCCTCCTTTCGGACTGCGCACGACCAAGGGTGGCGTTACCAAACGCTTTTTTGTCGCAGCAATGATCCGAGGAGGCCGATCAGTATGTTGTTTCATCATAGCTTTTGAATATTGAGATGATGATCCTCCGCTCGTTGATTTCGAAGCTATCGATTCTGTTGAGGTCGTAACTACTGAACTGATAGGAGAACGAATCTTTGTGTAAAACGAATCATTGCACATTTTTCGCAAGCAAACAAACATAACTTGTCCTGTTCGGTAGGCGTCCCATCGCAACAACAATCCGTATTGCATGGAGAGGAAACCTAATTGCAATTCGATCATAGATCGTGTTTCAATGGTATATGACCCTTCTTCGGCGCCATCGATGCAATCATCACTGTGCTCGATCGAGGAGATCTTTGCCCTGCGGCGTTTCATGCCGGCACTCATCGCCTTGAAACTACCAGAGCTCCCGCCCGGTATGCTTCCATTTGTAGAAGATAGCGGTGTGATCGATTCAAGATCTTTGCTGCTCAAAGACGAGTCCTGTTGTAGTTCTCCCGAAACCTCGACGATTAATTTCATTTTATCGCGTAGCTTTTCCAAAGTTGGTTCTCTTCCTCTTGCGCTAATAGCAGACCCGAGTCGATCTCCTTTTCCTTTATCTTTTTGTAGCTTGCACTGAGAATGTAAGTACCGTGAAGGGGATTGTAAGTGTGTCTTCTTCATTATATCTCGTATACTCAACGCGGAAGAAGACGATTTCTTTCCGTTACTTTTTGCACTTCCAGGAAAAGACTCTGGCGCAGCCTTACTAGTCTTAGTACTTGTCGCGGGATCGGATCGTTCATCATAGGCTTGAAAATCTTTAGTCTTCGTAGCTTTTCGGTTTTTCCTGCTAAAGCTACCAAATCGGTCAAGGCGAACAGCACTTGTAGAAGAGATCGAGGGACCACTCTTCGTGCTTGTTCTTGTGTGGCCGCTGCCATCACGAGAATGTTGAGCGTCAACGCTTCTGCTTGTGTCTGTCGTGATTTTTGATGAAACTCCAGACCCAACAGAGAGAGTAGAGCTGATTTTATTTTCGGCCGCTGCGAGAGAGGCTAGCATTTGGTCGCCTTCTTCCTTTAGAAGAGAATCAAAGAAATCTTCGTGGAGTTGGACGTAATCGCGTTGCATTAATTCTAGATGTCTTTTCTTTATTGCAAGAATTTCTTGTTCTTTTTGAAGATTGTTGAATGATCCATTAGCGTGTCTATGCGGCGAAGAGTTTCGATGACCTTCGACCTCGGAAGACATAGTATCCGCACCAGTCGTGATCCCACAACCAAACAACTCCATTCCAGTATCAAGCCAGTCAATCCAATGTATCGGATGGTTCGTCGTTAACTGATTTTCAGCATTGCGACTATTTCGTTTTTTTCTATTCGGGTAGAGAATGTCAAATTGTGACGTTGGTATGGACTGATCCGCTGCTTTGTACAGGTACGGTCTCTTACCAAAAAGTCCCAACTGTTGCTGTCTTTTGTTGTGTTTACTACTTGAGTTTCGGAGGCGTATCCTACTTCGGGTGCTTCTCGTAGAAGTATCCGCAGACCTAGCGGAGTATTCGTCCGAGGAGATTGGGAAAACTTGTATTCGTTTTTTCATCAATTTTGCCATCGTTCCAGCTTCTGGCTAGCTCGCACTAACGGGCTATTCGTCCTAGAAGGCTTCTCTTTCAGGGCTTTGTATTTCCTCGCTGGTTGTCGATGGCTCTTGTTTCACTTATATCAGCTATATCAGCCAACAATTGTTGTCGAAGGACCACGTTTATGGTTTCAACAGTAGAGGTGTTACGATTAGACAGAGTAGGTCAAGTCTGCATTGGGAAACAGCCTGCTGTCAATAGCGTCACCGCTTTCGATCACGGTAAAGGACCGATGGAGTCCAGTCCGTGAAAGCTCCGCTCCGACGATGCGCGGTGGCTGCTGGCAGAAAGGGGCGTGGCTGGCTAGCTCTTTTTTCGAACACTCCACACGAACGTTGAGTTTTGTTTAAAAACAATTACATAGCGTTTAGGTATGTGCAACGCGCATTTCAAAGAGGAATAATTGAGCATAATTTTCGGGGATTACAAAGAAAGTGGGCGCCACCCCATAATCAAAATGGATAACCGGCCGGAGTCATCAAAGGTCATTCCCATAATTGCTAGGGACATTTTTTCAAAATAATATAGCCGTTCGTGCGAAGAAATCTCTGCATTCTTGTCAACCATGCAGGTGAAGCTGCCCAAGATTTCCTGAGCGAACAGACCAGCAACTACTCTCACAATACGTTAAAGCGAAGATAACACAAAATCAAACAACAATGGCTCTCACCGGCAATAGTACGAACCGAGGCTTTCTTCGGATTACAAGTATCCTCACATCGATGATTTGGCTTTTACTCTTTACTCTTGACAGGTTCATCCCTGTAGTTAGTTTGAGTACCAACAATGTAGTCCTTAGCAACGATGGGCGTTTAGCAACATTCAAGGGCCTTTTGGATAGAGCAGGTATCTCTCCTACAATCGGAAAGACGATTTTCGGACCAACGAAAGGTGCTTTTAATGACTTCCGCAGCAATTATACACGGTATTATGACCAATGGATGACACAAACGGAATTTTTCGTTCACTTCAAATACCTGATGGAGTGGCATATGGTCATAGAGGACAATTACACGAAAGAAGAATTATTCAATGGTCTACGATGGAGAATAGAAAATCCTGAAGGATGGCTTCATATTGATCAAGAATTAGCGATGATCGACAATGTTCACAGTGATGATTTTGTGGAGGCTGATATCATTACATCGGAAGGCGTGGTTCATGTTATCGATAAAGTCTTGTTTCCTCCTTTCTTTGAATACGATATGATCACACAGTTGTTGAATAGTCGACAAGATAAATTTTCCTTTTCGAACATGGCAAATCTAGCACTGCATGTTGGACTCGAGGACCGCCTGCACGATTTCTATGAAAAAGGGATAACCTTCTTGGTCCCTCCAAACCGTCGTTTCAATCGAGCAGAAATTGACGTCCCCAAGATGCTTGAAAAGGACATGTTTAACTACACGAGAGATTTCATTCTCTGCCACATGATCAAAGATAATTATCACATGGCACAACTCTTTGCCAGAAGTGAAAACACCGGAATTGATCAGTTCTTGGTCAGATCCGAACTAGGAACACACATGTGGATTACCACAACAGAAGAAATGGTGCGATTCCAATCTCAGGAGGTTCTCTTGCCGGATCAACCAGTTCCCAACGGGTACGTGAAAGTTTGTGTGCGAAAAAACAGCTTGGTATTGTCATATCGGTCTTGACGAAATATTGAAAAGCAACTACCACCAGAAGATGAAATCCTAACTTTTTCGACCCATACTTGTCTTCATTAATTCAAATGTTTTTTGGAATTTTTTTGCAGGATTTGGCATGGAATGGATTATCCACTTTTCCCTCCCTACATTACGGACTTTGCTTTCTTCACTCCCATCTCGACAGATATTGATACCAGTGATTGCTATCGTTTCTTCACTCAATGCCTATTAAGTAGTCAGGATATATCAGAGATGTTCAACAATACAAAATTAACTATGTTTTGTCCGACTCGTGAGGCCTTTGCCAATTTCAACAATGAAGATTTTAACAGATTGCTGTCTCCTGATTGGTATCGTCACGCCTGCGAATTTTTGATGAATCACATGACAGCTGGTGATTTTACAAGGAATGAACTAGTTGCACAGGCCCCACGGCGAATAACAATGTTGAATGGACAAACTTACAACTTGCGCAAGAGTGGAGATCGTCCTCGCATTCAAAATGGTAACGAGGAGGGACGTTCGGAATTCGGTGATTTAATTGCATTGGACGGCTACTTGCACACTCTTGATACCGCTATAACTCCCACCGCCGTGTCAAACAACATATACGACTGGATTCAATTTATGCCGGAGACTAAACTCTTCAAAGTAAACATCGATTTCGTTGAGTTGACTGACTATATTTCAAAGGATTATCCTTTGACGGTCTTAGCGCCAGATAATGCAGCATTTCGTCGGGTTGAATATGACACATTAGACGGAGGCGCAATCATCAAACGTCATATCATGCGAGGTTTGTTTTTCTGTGACGTATTGGCCAACCAAACCGAGGTAATGACAGTAGAAGGTCTTGTTCTAGGAGTCGAAGTGAAAGAAGACGAATCGTTATGGGTCGGTGGCGCTAAAGTTTACAACTGTGACATTCTAGCCCACAATGGTGTTCTTCATCATATTGATAGAGTGATTGGTCTCGATTTCGATTCACCTTCTCCTACCCAGTCTCCTGCTCCAACTATAACAGCTATGCCAACCGAATCCCGTGCCCCCTCTCAAGGCCCTCAACCTCTTTTTGCAGATGAACCGGATAACGGAGCAGTTCCAATTTTCCTTCCTCCAGTACTACCACCAATACACATATACCAAGCAGATCCAACTCCTGCACCTGTTGAATCATCCGCAACAATTAATGTCGCAGGAAGTCTCGCAACAGCTTTTACTTCCTTGATTTTGCTATGGGTTGCTAATTGAAGTGTAAGTTGTTCCTTTACAAGAATTACAAAATATAGTGTATATTAAAATTAGTTCTCTTCCATGAATTTACTCTAAAGTGTGCTATAGGATTTGTAGAGTTTTTGCATTCACTACAATTGACTAACGAGTGAGCTACTTGCGTCATCCAAGGCAAGTCCTCCTCCCACAACAGCTCCAGTCGCTCCGGCACGCTTGAGCTGTTCTATGTAGCTCTTCGGATGATAATTGCCATCATCATCGGCCACTTGGATGATACCTACTCGACCTTCAGCTAAGATAGGAATATTTTCTCCATATTTCTCTTTAAAGGTTTTCAATTGCTCACTTTCTAGGATATTGAGAGCTTGAAGACCAGTCATATCAAAAGAAAAATCCTCAAGCTAAGAAAGAAAGAAAAACAATTGGTTTAGAAGATAGTCCAAAATTCTCTCATGAACACCACTTTCCATACATTTATCGACTCACATTTCTATTTGAAACAATCAATCCATTGAAACCTTTTGCCGGCAATACGTTGAGATTTTCGACTTGAGCAGCTGAAGTGACTGTGAGCATGGACTGCATTCCTAAGCTTGCTGCAATCTTAGTAAGATATACCAGATCTTTGGGTGCTAGTGCCCCAACGATCAAGTTCACAGCATCAGCACCTGCCAACCTCATCTTGTACAGTTGATATGGGTACAGCAAGAGATCGGATGCTAGGATTGGAGGAGCAGTAACCTTGTCGTCGAGGGAGCTTTGTTCAATTACAGCCTCTGAACTCGCTTCCCTTGCCTTCGTCAAGTCATCAAGCGAGCCACCAAACATGACAGGATCACAATTGACGCTAATTGCCCTAGCGCCCTTTATTGTGTAATCTTTGACAAGTTTTGATACATCATATCGCTTTCGAAGACTTCCACTCTCTGGTTCTGTTCGTTTGCATTCTGGCACGATAACAAACCCATTTTCGGATGCAGCCTTTGTGATAGGACCAATCCAATCCCTAGGTTTAGGTTTAGTTGGATCGACGGCACAGAGTTTGCATTGAGAAAGAAGGTTTGCCAACGGAACCCGTTCGCGAAATCGGTCTACTTCTGTCTCTTTCTCCCACATGAAACCTTCCAGCGAAGACGTGGGCGTAGCCATATTTTCAGCTACACTCCACTCAACAGTCGACACTAACATGGCACGCCCCGAAGTCACTTCTCTTCGTTTAAGGATTAGCTCGCCTCTCTCATCTCGCGGTGCTTGCTTTTCTTCCAAATCAAATGACTCAATCTTTTCTTCATTAACCTCATCTGCCGCTGCTGATTTCTCTTCTCCTCGTTTCTCGACTTCTTCTACCTTCGACTCGTACCCAACAGGTCTTTTGGGGGAATAGAGTGGACGATTCGACTTGCTTCCGATTAAAAAGTAACCACTAGCACTCCCATTCATACTAGCTGGTTCACGTGCTGTAGATAAATCTGGGTCTGTACTCATAGAACCAATGACACCATTTCCGAAGAAACCTGACACGCACGGCACCGTGGGTAGGGAGTTCAAGACTGTCGAACTTTCGAATCCATTCTTACCAGAGAAGAACTTACTTCCTCTATCGAGTGTAGGAAAAACGAAACAACCTGTAGGCTGGAAACTCGATGTCTTCTCGCTATCATCTTCATGAAGAGTATCTTCAAGATACCGCTTTGTGTATCCTTTCCACAAAGCATCGACCTCCTTCTTCGCGAAATCTGATTCTCGAACGAAAAAACGCATACGAGTTCCTTGTTTGATATCAACACTTCCCAAACTTAAGGTGACTGAACCATCTTTCATGGATGCACTAGCGACTTGATGCACTGAATATCCATGTCCTTTACCTTCAGCTAATCGAGTTAATTCACTCGGCGTTCTACCAAGAGTTCCACTGCGTTCTAATCCGACCAAAATATATTTTCTCATGAACGCTTGGTCATCGTCGCTCAATGTCTTCATTACAAAGTTTGCTTCAGCAAGGACAGGCTTAGGTATTCGAGCTTTTGCATACGCAGCAGCCAATTTCGCAGCCGTTGTCTGGTCTTCGTTGTCATCTTCCTCTTCTTCGCTAATATCCTCCTCCAATTCTTCAGCAGCACGCACAATTTCTGTTGCAGTTTCGTCAAGAGCGACAGAAAAAATTGTTGAAGCTTCACCCTTGACAATGTTGTATACTCCTCCGACTGGTTTAGTCCCCTTGGCAATCATATTATGGACGGTAATATCACCATCCATCACAACTCCCACACAACCATCGGCTAAGGTTTGAACAACATTATCCTTAGCTGCAACGTCGTATCGGAAGAGTCTTGCTCTCGAAAGAGATGATACGGTCGAAGCGACAGATCCAAAGATATTGCAACCTGGAAGGTGGAGCTCCATTCCTCGTAAAAAATCATCGAGTTCGTTAGACATAGCGGCAGAGGGAAACACCAAGACTGCAGGTTCACTATCATCTCTGTCGTTGTTGTTGATCGACGATAAACCGATTTTTTGTTTCCATGATTCACGAGTAATTTTTTCATAATCATCTGGTACATCATCTCCAGTTACATGAAATGTTCGTAGATGAACATCTGGTAGGACACACAAGACAACTGAAACACCTGGGACTCCTTCTCTTTCTACGGGTAGACAAGCGCGGGCAGCTTTCTCTTTTTCACTAGCATGCTCATCGCCGTTACTGTCATGCAATCCCTGATTCGTCATATCGCTAGGAAACGAGTATGTTGAGGCGATTAAACCTCCGACAGTTGACCCCACAATATTTTGAACTCCTGAGCCATACGCGGATGCCGTATCTAAAATAGTTGGAACGACCAAGGATGGACTTGCATTGCCATCATAGAGACTACTGACACTAACGACCGCTAAATTGATTTCAGAATTCTGAGTTGGAGGAGGTAACGAAGCCATTGCCATCTGAACGGCTTCCCGAAGAGCCTCAACCATATCCATGTTTTGAGAAAATCCAGAGGCCAATACCTGCGGTTCGTTGGAGGTTATAAGTTGGTCGTTCTTCTCCTCGGAAACAACTGCTGTCTCTGCTACATCATTACTCGACGACGCAAAAAATGTATGAATGTTCCTGTTTCTCTGGATGTTGTCCTCAAAAATATCACGAGAGGTTTGTTTTGGCATTGAAGTCTGCCGCGAGAACATAGACGTCACTCCAGACCGAAACGCGCTAGCATTGTACGAAAAGAGACATAACAGTAATGAAAGCGGAATCGAGAAGAATTTCCGTGTCATCATTCTCTATCAGCTTCGACAAGATTTTGATTCCGAAGATGCTTCAGTAAGAAGAATGTTTCCTTGTGACGATCCTTCCGATCCTACTTGGGTGCACAGAAATCATAAAAAAAAATACTGGACGAGAAATCGATGACGACTGTGAAAGGTCTGAGAAAAAAATCCGTGAACCTGTGGATTGCACGCATGGAGTCGTTGAGAAAACAAAAATCAGTGTGATCACCAAATGAATCTGATTAGTCAAGTGCTATTGCATGTCGTCAAAACTAACCCTAATCCTAACCTGTCACATCACGCCGGGCGATTATAAAATTTATTCATATCTTAATAGAACATACCCTCATTCATATTCAGCGAGTGTGATCACGAAAAAACTTGATAGTTTCATCGGAGGCAACTGTTGTGCTTCCACTTCATGCGTACATTACTTTTTCATTTGTACTCTTCTTTACCACCTTAAAAAAACCATGTTAGGAACTATTATGGAATCAATGGCGGGATATGTGGAAACGCATTCCGCTAAAGAAATTCCTACTGCCGCAGCAACATCAGCGGCATATGCGAGAGCTTTGGAAGGAGCAACCAAATCCACTAAAGCCAGTGTCGCGAAGTTCTATCCTCGACGTGAGATTCCCCACTCCTCTATTCAAATTCAACAGGGTCGTGCAAACCAATACGATATCATCGAGGCTACTCTTCCCGATCAGCGATACCACGATGAAGAAAACGACAGAGAAAGGGCAAATTCGAGAACGAATAGGGATGTCATGCCTATGAATAAGACGGCAACTCTGAAACGATCCCCACTGCAAGATGAAAACGATAAAGTTACTTTTAGACGTGATGTCGAAGCAAATAACCTTCTTCAAGGCATTCTTGATTTGGATATTGAAGTCACCGAGGCAGCAGCAGCTGTTTACCATTACTTTGAGACAAATATGGTCGACGAAGAAATATCGCCTAGCGGCCGAGCCATTCAAGTTATCCGTTCGATTAAGGATGAGTTACGAAAAGGCAATTCAAAGCCTGCCTACCAGTTTTTGGAGACAGCCAAGTCTGTATTACCAATCCTCTTGGAAGAACGCGAAAAAGCAGGTTTAGAGCTTGAAGCAAATATTTTTAGCAAGGATAGCGATGATATGTCATTCTCCAAAGACGTTGATTCTCACCACGATGACATGCGTTCCATTTCGGAACAAACTGCGGCTATTTTCCAGTTTTTGGATGACGCAAAGTCTCTTGGTGAGAGTGCAAAAGGACCAAAGTCTGAGGATCCAGTTGGGTTGAAAGCATCCCATGCTGGAGAATCCAACAGCAATATCTTTCGAATTCTGGAGGAAAGGGAAGCGGTGCCAGAATTGACGCTAGATGAAATATATGACCTTGAGGACCCTTCTGTCTTCAATGCACCGAACGTGGATGATATGGATTTGGAATTTGTTGAACATTTTGATCTAGCATACAGCGAGTTCCTTTTCTATCATCCAAAACTTGTTGCAAAGAATCCTGAAATGATGAAGAATCTCAGAGTGTACAAACTTCAAAAACTCTTGGAATACAACGAGGCTCTAGAAAGAAGTAATTCGGGCAAGCTTCATGAAATCATGGAAGAAAACAGTGTCGTTGAGGAATCAATGCATGAAAAACTTAGAGCTGCTTTACAGAAAAAGGCGGCTCGTCAAACATTTTTAAAATCAGAAGTTAACGACATATATTTGAACACCAAACAGATTCAATCCAAGCTTCGCTGGAAGCTGTTTAAGTATGCAGAAGAACGGGCAAAACGACAATCAAAGCTTCGAAAACAGTTTAAGGAAATTCCTCAAGCTAAAACTCATGAAGATTTACTAAGATCGATTCCCGAAGGACCATATCGTAAAAAATTGGAAAAAGCGATTAAAGCTTCCATCATCGCGGAAGGAAGCTCCCCATTTGAATCGTTATCGCAGAAACAAGAAGATCAGTTGCGTAAAATTCAAGCAGAAAATTCTATAATGAATTCCGAAATACAGATGGTTAGCCAGAAACTTGATTATTTACGAAAAGAGGGGAAAAATCTGGAATGGGTTCAATCAACTCTTTTGGAAATAGATACGAAGGCTTTGCATAAATTCAAAAAGAAATTTGAGAAAAAGGAAGGACTTAGGATGTAAAGCAGTGTCCAAATTGGCGTCGAAAATAATATAGTTCAGAATTAAACATTAATTGGAAGTGAATAAAAAAACATAAATTTAATATTTTGTAACCAATGAATTACTCTCGAGAATCTCAGTATGCTTTTGAAGATATTCGCACAATACATAAGTCCCGTTATTTAATCCGTTCAACAATCCCATTATCTGCTTTCGTTTTACTTGCTTGAACTACAGTCTTTAATCGTTGTTTCCAAGAATTGTGGAATCTCCACGTCATGTAAGCGTGAACCATCGATTGCGTCGATAGATAGAATGCGTGACATAATCTTCGAGTTGTCGTTTCTCTATTGTCTTTGATAGCACTCCAGATACTCTCATGTTTTTTCTTTCCTTCGGATTTCGAAGTATATCCACCACCTGCCAACCACGGATAGTAACCTCTGATTCCCGTAATTATTTGGTAGTTGTTATCCTCACAATACGATTCAATTGATGTATCTAATTTTTCGCTGTCACGCAGTCGTCGTGTTTTGGCAATCGCAAACACGAGCTTACCACGATTGGCAGAACTACCACTACGAAAAGACCCTGATTGATGTTGCTGCGACTTATTGTCTCCTAATATCAGTGCACCACCTTGTAAGGGAATATGCCAAGAAGCCAAAATGTCAGGACTTTTCTGATCGACCTTATCGGCTCTGGAGTGGTCAACAGTTGATGGGGGGGATTGAATGACCCTTCCAAATTCCAAAAGCTTTACTGGAAAGGGTGCAAATCGGGGCAACAAACTCGACGATCCTGCTAATGTTCTACTTTTGGTAGCAGTGATGCCATTGAGTGGATTCGTTCTTAATATATTTTGCCATTTTGCTCTTCGTCCTGTTGTAGCATTCTTATTATTCTCTTTTCTGCAACTCAAAATTCCAAATGAAATTGATCCTTGACATAGGAAATCTGGCCAAGTTTCGACAAATTGGCGCGATGTTTCGACTACCAGACGTTCTTCCTCTTTCATCAATCGATCACATTCTTCCTTCTTCTCTTGAATGGATTTTGAATCACAATCAACGTTTTTTGACAAATGTGGTGTCTTTTTTGCAAAAAAGGGCAGCAAGGATGACTTCTCGGTCGTAAGCGAAAAAGGTCCCGACCGTTCGTTCGATGTGGCCTCTCCCGTTGACCCGTGTATAAATGCTTCCCAAGAAAAGAAGGACGATTTATCGACTGTTTGACTTCCCCGCCCCGGGGAAGCTGAACCTGCCCGAACAGTGGCACCTCGACAGAAAGATGCAATGAAAAGAATCACTGTGACCGATTTATAAGCTAAAGGGTAAGCTATTCTTCGTTGTGGTTGTAATTTAGTATGCTGCTGTTCAATCATTTTTATCGTCACAGATCCTGAGTGTAAAGTAAATTGGTGTGTAATTGCAAGATCGAAACGATTTTTGTAATAATTTTGTTGTGTTTTTTTTCGGACGAAGTCGAAGTGATCGTGTCGCGCGATCGG
>Ga0115013_10001394_pt1 | contig 14061 bp, 13 predicted proteins | sample SouAtlMetagenome_2_FD_88686 | JGI IMG/M metagenome (GOLD analysis project Ga0115013, IMG submission 88686) | Marine eukaryotic phytoplankton communities from Atlantic Ocean - South Atlantic ANT15 Metagenome | ecosystem: Environmental > Aquatic > Marine > Oceanic | place: South Atlantic Ocean...
ATAATCATTAGGCTTAATTTTTAACAAAGTTTTTGACCCCAGCCATTATTCTAACATTTATATAGTTTTCTCTTGGTACTAAAGGGCAAGAGAAATTTTCATCATAAACACATTGAGGATTATACGCCTTATTAAAATCGACAATTGTCGAATCATTATCGTTAAGATAGAGGTCTAAGTATCTTCCCCCTCCATATGTTTCATCTCCGTTAGTCTTGTCTAAAAAGGGAAGAAACACATAATTTTCATATCCCTCTAAATCCCTGTATTCTAAATTTTCGTAAACTGACAACATGAATTCTTTATTATCTATCGAAAAAAATAAATGACCGAATTTTCTAAAATCAGCAGGTGTATCAGTGGTAGTTTTCATTTTAAATGGAAGGCTCATAGGAGTTTCTTCAATTTTAGCCTTTACTACAAATTTTGAGTCAAATTGAAAAAAATCTAATCCTTGAAAATTTTTTAAATCTTTTGCTTTTAAAGGGGATACTGAAGCATCTTTGAAAAAATTATTTACCTGCTTTTGATGTTCACTTAAATTATCATTTTCATATCTCTTCTGTTCTCTACATGAAAAACAAAAAATAATTGCTATTACCAACAGTATTCTCATAGTTTGTAAAATTAAAAATATCCCGCAAAACCAAATCAATAAATTTTAATTATTAAATTTATGATTCCCCCAAAATTAGAATTATGAAAAAAATATTAGGTTTAGTTACATTACTGTTTTGCTTAAACACATTAATAGCACAAGATTATTACTTAGAAAATAATGGTCCTTACGAAAATAATATACAAACGCCAGAAGAATTTCTAGGCTATGAAATTGGATTTGAACACACTCGCCATGATCTTATCGTAGCTTATCTAAATTATTTATCAAATAGCTCAGAAAAAGCTAAATTGATTAAATACGGAGAAACTCATGAGGGAAGAGACCTTATAATGCTTACAGTTTCATCTAACAATAACTTAAATAATCTAGAAAAAATAAAAAATGAGCATCTAAAGTATACGTTACCTGGAACTAGGCTAGAAGTAGATGAAGATCTGCCTATAATTATAAATCTTGGTTATGGTGTACATGGAAATGAACCATCCAGCGCAGAAGCTGCAATGTTAACAGCTTATTCTCTTGTGGCTTCAAAAAATATTAAAATTGAAAGGTTTATAAATAACTCAGTAATTTTTATTGACCCAACTATCAATCCTGACGGAAGAGACAGACATTCTCAATGGGCAAATCAATATAAGTCTATAAATCTTGTTGCCGACAGTAATGATGCTGAGCATAATGAAGCATGGCCAAGGGGAAGAACAAATCATTATTGGTTTGATTTAAATAGAGATTGGTTGTTAGCAATTAATCCTGAGAGTAAAGGAAAATTAAAATGGTTTCACAGTTGGTATCCAAACGTTGTGACAGATTTCCATGAAATGGGTACAAACAGCAACTACTTTTTTGAACCAATGAAAAGAAATGCTTCATTGAAACCTTTAATTCCTGATGAGAATTACAGTGTATTAAGCCCAATATTTGCTGAATATTATGTTGAAGCTCTTGACAGTATTGGATCATTTTATTACACCAAAGAATCCTTTGACGAAACATACCCAGGTTATGGCTCGTCATATCCAGATGTTCAAGGAGCGCTAGCAATTTTATTTGAACAAGCTAGTTCAAGAGGACATTTACAAGAAACTAATTATGGAACAATGTCATTTGGGTTCACAATTAGAAATCAATACTTGTCTAGTATTGCAACGGTGGAAGCAGCTGTTGATAATAAAAATCTTTTAAGAGATTATCAAAATAGATTTTTTAACTCATCTGTAACAGAATTTAAAGATGAGAAAGTTAAAGCTTATGAATTTGGAGACATGTATGATCAAAACCGAAACAAAGCATTTATAGACAAGTTGATATTACATAAGATTAAAGTATACAATAACAAGGGCAGATATGTGGTTCCTATAAATCAAGCACAATCTAGAATGGTTAAAAACTTTTTTGAGACTCATAGCCAGTATGTAGATAGTGTATATTATGATGCATCAGCGTGGAGTGTCTCGAATATGTATAATATGAAATCGAAGAAACTTAAAAGTTTTTCAGGTGAATCTGAGATTAAAAACACAGAAAATTTTGTTAAAAATGTAGACGTTAATAAATCAGAATATGCATATATTTTAGATTGGGATGATTATAATTCGCCTGCCGCTCTAAACTATTTACAAGAAAATGAAATTATAACTTATTCAGCTTTCAAACCTTTTACTGTAAAAGTTAACGGAACAAATTCAGTTAAGAAATTCAACTACGGTGCTGTATTAATTCCTGTCAGTAAACAAAATATAACATCAAATGAAGTATTCAAACTTGTTCAAGAAATACAACAGAAATATAATGTTCCTGTTTTTAACTCTGAGTCTGGATATAGCTTGAAGGGGATTGATCTAGGTAGTAATAATTTTAGAATCAATAAAGCTGTTAAAATAGCTATGCTTATTGGTGAAGGTGTAAACTCTTATGAAGCTGGTGAGATATGGCATCTTCTAGATACTCGAATTGGTATGCCGTTAACCAAAATTAGACTTAATCAATTTTCTAGTATTTCTTTGGATAGATATACAACTTTAGTTATGGTTTCTGGATCTTATAATCAACTAAATAAAAAGCAAATTGATAAAATTAAAAATTGGGTTGGCAAAGGCAATACACTTATTACAATTGCAAGAGGATCTAGTTGGGCAATCAATAGTGAACTAATCAATGAAAGTTTGGTGGAATCAAAAAAAGATTCAACTTATACAAGAAAAAGATATGTTGATGCAAGAGAGCATATAGGAAGAGAAAGGATTGGTGGGTCAATTCTAAGTGCCGATTTAGACTTAACTCATCCACTTGCCTTTGGCTATAATGATAAATCAATACCGGTTTATAAAAACAATAATGTATTTATAAATAAAACAAAAAGTGACTATTCCTCAGTAGCAATTTATTCTAAAGACTTTCACATTGACGGCTATATTTCTGACACCAATAGAAAGGATTATGTTCCTGGATCAGCTTCGTTAATTGTTTCAAAAATAGGTTCAGGAAGAGTTATAGTTTTTGCAGATAACCCAAACTTTAGAGGAACATGGTACGGAACTAACAAATTATTTCTAAATGCTATATTTTTAGGGAATAATATTTCAGTACCAACAAATTAAAATCGATTTTGTGAAAAATTTTATACTATTATTCGTTATTATATTTTCATTTAATATTTATTCTCAGGAAAAATATTTAGGTGATGGCCCTTTTAATCAACTTATAATTAGAGGTGTAACCTTAATTAATGGTGACGGTTCACCACCTAGAGGTCCAGTAGATATCATTGTTGAAAACAACATAATCAAGGATATTAAAAGTGTTGGTTATCCCGGAATCGAAATTAATGATTCATATAGACCTAAATTAAAAAAGGATGGATATGAATTGGATGCAAACGGCATGTATCTTCTTCCAGGATTCGTCGATATGCATGGACATATTGGCGGAAATGGTCAAGGTGCAGATTACGATTATGTTTTTAGACTTTGGATGGCTCATGGAATTACAACAGTCAGAGAGCCTGGAGGAAGAGGAATAGATTGGACTTTAAACCTCAAAAAGCTAAGTGCAGAAAACAAGATTGTTGCTCCTCGTATTTTTGCATATACAAGTTTTGGACAAAGCGGTAAAAATTTCAATCCCTTAAATGATGCACCAATAAGCACTCCTGAGATGGCAAGAACTTGGGTAAGGGCTAATGCAAAAAAGGGAGCTGATGGTATCAAATTTTTTGGTGCTGAACCCGAGATTATGACTGCAGCCTTGGATGAAAATAAAAAACTAGGGTTAGGTTCTGCAGCACATCACGCACAGCTTAGTGTTGCTAGATGGAATGTGTTACACTCTGCTAGAGCAGGTTTAACATCAATGGAGCACTGGTATGGTTTACCTGAGGCTCTATTTGACGACAGAATTGTGCAAAATTATCCTGCTGGTTATAATTATCAGAATGAACAAAACAGATTTGAAGAAGCTGGAAAATTATGGAAACAAGCTGCTGAACCACACACTGAGCACTGGAATAATGTAATGAATGAGTTGATTTCGCTAGATTTTACAATTGTACCTACCTTCAATATTTATGAAGCAAATCGTGACCTACATAGAGCAAGAAGAGCTGAATGGCATGAGGATTATACCCTACCCTCTTTATGGAAATTTTATGAGCCAAGTAGAATATCCCATGGTTCCTATTGGCATTATTGGGGGACAGAACAAGAAGTAGAATGGAGAAGAAATTACAATTTATGGATGAATTTCATTAACGAATATAAAAACAGAGGAGGTAGAGTATCAACAGGATCTGATTCTGGATTTATTTATCAACTATATGGGTTTGCATATATAAGAGAATTAGAATTATTAAGAGAAGCAGGCTTTCATCCACTTGAAGTAATTAAGTCCGCAACATTAAATGGTGCTGAAGCTTTAAAAATGGATGATAAAATAGGAAGCGTTCAAATAGGTAAGTTAGCAGATTTTGTGATTGTTGAAGAAAACCCTTTAGAAAATTTTAAATCCTTGTATGGTACTGGTGCAATTAAATTAAACGAAAACAATGAAGTTGTGAGAGTTGGTGGAGTAAAATACACTATTAAAGATGGTGTTATCTATGATGCAAAGCGACTCTTAGGTGAGGTTAAAGAAATGGTTGATAAAAAGAAAAAAGAAGAAAATTGGGAATTAACTCAACCAGGCATAAATTAATTGTTTAATGACACCCATATCCCCATTTTTTTAATCTGTAATAATTATATGGCAGTGGAGTTATAAATCCTACAAATAACATAATTGGGATTACCCACCATGTTAATTTTGCTCCGCCCGTAAGTAGAACATCTATCACATTCATTGATGCTTCCATCGCAATCATGCTTATAAAACTCATACCAATAGCAACCTTGAATGCCTCCTTCAAATTCATTTGTCTAAAAAGAATAAATGTTTCAAGTAAAATGCTTGTAAGCAGTCCATTTGTAATAGCCAATCCCATAATTTGCCAAGTCAATAACGAATGTTCAATCGATTGAAAATAAAATATTGTTCCGAAATCACCAATACTACATCCAAGCAAACACCAGAGAGTATTTACAGATGCTTTTTTCCAAGTATGTTTGCAATTCCAATTCATAAATGCTAATCTAGAAATAATTTTAATCCTTTATGTGCAATATTAAACCCTAAAGCTTCAATATTACTTTTGACATTATCTTTATTTGTTAGTAAAGGATTGGTATGGTTTATATGAATAAAATAAATTTTATTTCTTTCTTTTATTGGCTCTTTCAAAAATAAATTAACAGTTTCTTCAACTGAAGGATGAGGAATTTCACTCATATCACGGTTTAGTTCCTTTCCATTGTAAAAAGTACCATCAAGTAATGCATAATCAACTAATTTGACCTCTTGAACAATATCCTTTTCCCATTCACTCCATTTATCAATATCAGGTATAAATAATATTTTTTTTGATTTACCTATAATTTTGTAACCAACAGTTTCAGAATACTCATCTCTATGTGGCACCTGTATAGGAATTACTTCTAAATTTTTTGAAAGAATAACAGAATTTTTATTCTGCATTTTATTTATAACAATATTTTTTAAGTCAACTAGCTGATTCCAAGGACCATTATTCTTTAAAAATTTAGACATTCTATCTAATGCATAAACGTTTATTTCAGCCCCACCTAATCCTTCACGCCCTAAATACATTAAACCTGTATAATGGCCAATATGTGCATGTGTTAGAAATATACCATCAACTAGGTTTGTACTAGAAGAAAAACTTTCCAAAAACCTTAACTGATTATGTAAATCAGGTGTAGCATCAAACAAATACCTCTTTTTATTCTCTTTATCAACCAAACCGATGCAACTAACAAAATACTCGCCGGGAGATACACCTTCACAACAACTTCTTTCACATCCAATATGAGGAAATCCAGCATCTTGAATAATACCTAATACTTGTACATAGTCTTTCTGTGAAAATGAACTAAAAAATACTAGCAGAAAAAATGAGTTAAGAATAAATGATTTCATGGAAAAATTATTTTTCTTCAAACATAATGGTCTTCATTTGCTTTTGAAGCTTTACCGCCTCTATTGCTGCTGAATTTGCAAATTTTTCGTCATTAGATGCATAAATAATAGACCTAGAAGAATTAACAAGTATTCCAATATTGTCATTCAAAGCGTATTTACATATCTCCTTTAAATCACCACCTTGAGCACCAACTCCAGGCATCAGTAAAAAATGATTAGGAATTAATTCTCTTATTTTTTCTATATACTGAGGTTTAGTAGCACCAACAACATACATCATATTATCTTCATTGCCCCAAACCATTGAAGATTTAATCATCTCAATAAAAACATGTTCATTATTTATTTTTTTTAACTGAATATCCTTGGCTCCAGTATTAGAGGTTAAACCTAATAAAATAGAAATCTTATTTTCAAACTCTAAAAAAGGTTTAACCGAATCAGATCCCATATACGGATTAATTGTAACGCTATCAAAATTCATCTTTGCAAAAAAAGTTTGAGCATACATTTTACTTGTATTACCAATATCTCCTCTTTTTGCATCAGCTATGGTGAATAGCTCTGGGAAATTATCATTAATATAATCAATAGTCTTACCCATAGAAATCCATCCCTGAGTACCCAAAGATTCATAAAATGCAGTGTTTAGCTTATAAGCAACACAATACTTATTTGTTTTATCAATTATAGATTTATTAAAAGAAAAAATAGGATCTTCTACATCAAGAAGAAATTTAGGAATTTTGTTAATATCAGTGTCTAAGCCAATACACAAGAAAGAAGATTTGCTATTTATTTGATATATTAAATCCTTAACTTTCATTTCAATTATTTGCTTTAAGTATTTCCGAATTTTCGGCTAGCATCAACTGGTCAATAATTTTTTGGATATCACCATTTATAATTTTATGTAAATCATAAAGGGTTAAACCAATTCTATGCTCAGTTACTCTACCTTGAGGATAATTATATGTTCTGATTTTTGCACTTCTATCTCCAGAAGAAACCATACTTTTTCTCTTTAAAGAATCAGCTTGTCTTCTTTTTTCAACTTCTAATTCATAAAGCCTAGTTCTCAAAACTTTTAATGCCTTATCAAGATTTTTATGCTGTGATTTTTGGTCTTGACAGCTAACCGTGATACCCGTTGGCTCATGATGTAACCGAATAGCTGAATATGTGGTATTGACTGACTGACCGCCTGGTCCAGTTGATGTTGTTCTTTCTATTCTCACATCTTGCATATCCAATTCAACATCAAATTCTTCAGCCTCTGGTAAGACAATTACTGAAGCTGCACTTGTATGGACTCTACCCTGAGTTTCAGTTTGAGGAACTCTTTGAACTCTATGAACTCCAGCCTCAAATTTTAGGTTTCCATAAACATCTTCACCATTGACTTCAAAAATTATTTCTTTGTAACCTCCTGAAGTTCCTTCATTTAAATCAACCAGATTAACTGTCCATTTTTTTGATTCAGAAAATTTAGTATACATTCTGTATAAATCCCCCGCAAAAATACTTGCTTCATCACCACCGGTACCAGCTCGTATTTCAACTACAACATTTTTTGCATCATCTGGGTCTTTAGGGATTAATAAAACCTTTAATTCCTCTTCTATCGAAGGGATTTTTTCTTCGGCTTCTTCTAATTGCATTTTTGCCATTTCTATCATTTCTTCATCTTTTTCATTTGAAATAATTTCTTGGGCTTCAGATTTATTTGAGATTAAATTTTTATAAATACTTCCTTTTTCAATAATTTTTTTAATCTCTTTATACTCCTTTGATATTTGAATATATTTTTTTTGATCAGAAATAATTTCCGGATTAATAATTAAATCATTTAATTCATCAAATCGATTCTCAACTAATTTTAACTTTTCTAACACGTTATATATTTTCTGCTCTTCGTAATTTAATAATTAAACTCTCCAAATTCTGATTTTATTGTAAGTTTTTTGGAATTTGAAGTATCAACTCTACCAATTATTTGCGCATCTATCTTAAATGATCTTGAAATTTCAATTATTTCGTCTGCAAATTTTGGATCTACATACAACTCCATTCTATGACCACAATTAAAAACTTTATACATCTCCTTCCAATCAGTACCAGATTCTTCTTGTATCAATTTAAAAAGAAAAGGTAGTCGGAATAAGTTATCCTTAATCACATGTAATTTTTCATCTATGAAATGCAATATTTTTGTTTGTGCTCCTCCACTACAATGTATAATACCGTTAATATTTTTGCTGCCAATCTTTGCAATTATTTTTCTAATAACTGGAGCATACGTTCTAGTTGGTGATAAAACTAATTTTCCAGCATTAAGACTAACATCTTCAAAGGTTTCAGTCAATTTTCTTGTTCCAGAATAAATAAGTTCCTCAGGAACATCGTGATCATAACTTTCTGGGTATTTTTCTGAAAGTAATTTGGTGAAAACATCATGCCTAGCAGAAGTTAAGCCATTACTTCCCATTCCACTATTGTATTCAGTTTCATATATTGATTTTCCGTCTGAAGCTAAACCAATAATAACATTCCCTTTGCAAATTTTAGAATTATCAATTACATCCTCTTTTTTTAATCTAGCCACCACTGTACTATCAACAATTATGGTTCTAACAACATCTCCAACATCAGCAGTTTCACCTCCAGTCATATGAATATTAATACAATGATTTTTTAAATCCTGAACAATTTCATTTGTACCATTTATTATTGCAGATATTACCTCTCCAGAAATTTTGTTTTTATTTCTTCCTATGGTTGAAGAAAGTAATATATTGTCAGTTACTCCAACACAAATGAGATCATCAATATTCATTATTAACGCATCTTGGGCTATTCCTTTCCATACCGAAATATCTCCTGTTTCTTTCCAGTACATATATGCTAATGAACTTTTTGTACCTGCACCATCTGCATGCATTACAATACAGTGCTCATCACTTCCAGTTAAAAAATCAGGAACTATTTTACAGAAAGCATTTGGGAAAAGACCCTTGTCTAAATTTTTTATTGCATTATGAACATCTTCTTTTGAAGCTGAAACTCCACGAAGCATGTATTTATGGGTTGAATCCAAATTTGACAGTAGTTAATTTGAACACAAAAGTATTAAACAAAACACAAAAAGGTGCTATCTGAGACGATAAGATTATTAAATAATAAAAAATGAAAATTATGTTATTAACAATAACATGATAAAATAAATACATATTGCATTATTCATATGAATAAATACAATTAATTGAAATGTTTATAAAAAACATTTAAAATCAAAAAAACAATCTTAATGAATTTGAAATTTATTGATATATTATGCAATCATTTAAAAACAATAATTAACTAAAAATTTAAAATCTAAAAAAAAAATGAGCACAGCAAAATTAGAATATATTTGGCTAGACGGTTATGTTCCTACACAAAACATGCGAAGTAAAACAAAAATTTTAAAAAATTTTGATGGAAAACTTGAAAGTTGTCCAGTATGGGCATTTGACGGTAGTTCTACTCAACAAGCAGAAGGAGGTTCTTCCGATTGTTTATTAAAACCTGTCGCTATATTTCCTGACCCAACCAGAGAGAATGGATTTCTTGTGATGACTGAGGTGATGAATCCGGATGGTTCGCCACATGTTTCTAATGGAAGGGCTACTATTGATGATGATGATAACGACTTTTGGTTTGGATTTGAACAAGAATATTTCATAATGGATACTGATACAGATCTTCCACTAGGATTTCCTCCAGGCGGATACCCTGGACCTCAAGGTTTATATTATTGTTCAGTTGGCGGAAAAAATACGCATGGAAGACAACTTGTTGAAGATCATGCTGATATTTGCCTTGCAGCAGGAATTAATATTGAAGGAATTAATCAAGAAGTTGCATGTGGACAGTGGGAATTTCAAGTTTTTGGAAAGGGTGCAAAAAAAGCTGGTGATCAACTTTGGGTAGCAAGATACATTCTTGACAGATTAACTGAAGATTATGGTTATTATATTGAATATCATCCAAAACCAGTCAAAGGAGATTGGAATGGATCTGGTATGCATGCTAACTTTTCAAATGAAATTCTAAGAACATGTGGGTCAAAAGAAACTTATGAAAAAATTTGTGAAGCATTTAGACCAGTTGTTGATGAACATATAGCTGTTTACGGTGCATATAATGATCAAAGATTAACAGGTCTACACGAGACTCAATCAATTGATCAGTTTAGCTATGGAGTTTCAGACAGAGGAGCATCTATTAGAATTCCTATTATCACTGTTGAAAATGGATATAAAGGTTGGCTAGAAGATAGGCGCCCTGCATCAAATGCTGATCCATACAAAATTGCTGCTAGAATTGTTAAGACAGTCAAATCAGCTTAACAAAAATATTTTAAGCTTATTAAAAAAGGAATTGTAGAATCACAGTTCCTTTTTTTATGAAAATGCTTGAAAGATAAAAAAGAAATATCCTAGGAGTATTATTAATCCTTTATACTTTGATAATTTATCTTTTTTAGGTAATAAAGCTATAATAAGGATTAAAAGTGCAAAAATTAACATCCAAATTAAATCTCTATCAATAATTTCAGCTGCAACAGTTATTGGTTTTATAATAGATGTTATACCCAACACCAAACCGATATTAAAAATATTTGAGCCAATTAAATTTCCAACAGAGATTCCTTTTTCTTTTTTTGAAATTGCAATCAAAGATGTTGCTAATTCAGGAATACTAGTACCAATTGCTATAACCGAAACAGAAATCACTGCTTCACTAATGTTAATCTGTTGTGCAAAACTAACCGCACCATTAACTAAAAATTCAGCTCCAAAATAAAGGGAAAGAGAAGATATAATTAACCAAATAAATATTTTAGTATTTGAAACTAAATATAAGTTTTCATCAATTGAACCGGAAATTTCTTCATTACCAATACGAATAGCTTCAGAATATTTTTCCTCACCTAAAGCACGTCTTAACGCAGAATTAGCAAATTCCGATTTTCTCAAAAAATAAACAACAAATAGTATTAGAAATAGCAATAAAATAATGCCTTCAAATTGATTAATGATATTGTCATTTTTAGAGAACAAATACACAAGAATTGAAAAAATAAACATAATAGGCCAATCCTTTTTATAAAAACTATTAGAAACAACAATAGGGCTAAGAATTGAAATTAATGCTAAAACCAAACCTATATTAGCAATATTAGAACCTATAACATTATTAATAGCAATTGAAGGTGAATTATTAATAGCAGCATTTACACTAACTATTAGCTCAGGAATTGATGTAGCGAAAGCGACTACGGTCATTCCGATTATAAACTTAGAAATATTAAATTTTAAAGAGATAGCAATGGAAGTTCTAACAATAAATTCCCCGCCTATAACTAACAAAAAAAATCCTAAAAATATGTATATCAAGTTCATCTATTTTACAATAATTTTAGAATTTACAACTCTTGAATTATTTGAAATTTTCAATAAATAAACACCCGATTCCAAATCAAGCTTTAATGAATTTGAATTAATAACTTTTTTATCTAAAATTTTATCGCCTTTTAAAGAAAATACTTCAATTTTATCATTATTTAAGGTTTTATTAAAATTTAACAAACCTGATGATGGGTTCGGAAAAATTATTAGTTTGTCACTTAAGTTATTTAAACCTAAATTTTCATTCCAATTATCTCCAGCATTATCTCCCCAAAGGAAATTTACCAAGTTGGGGTGATCAATAAATGGATTTCTGTTTTCTTGAAATTCGTAAATGATTTCATTCCTGTTAATTTCAAAATCATCTACGGGGTCATCATTGTGCCATTGAATTAATGATGATAATTTACCTAATATTGGATCATTATTATTTGGGGTTGTGTAATCAACTAGTTCTAAATCAAAACTATTATTGTTGTGATCATATCCGGGATCGTAACGAACAACCATATAAAATAAAATTCTTGCGATGTCTCCTTTTACTGAATTAGGTGGCTCCCAGCTATCGGAATCCGTTAAACATTCTATAGCTTCTGAATGTTCACTGCCGCCAAAATCATAGTCTTTAGTACCACGTGAAGAATTGACAGATCTATCACAAGGTTTTAGATTATGTACATCTGTGTAAGCATTGTCGTCTTCATCAGGAAAACCATGAGATTTAGGCCAAACATGTTCTCTATTCCATGAGTTGTTTTGATTACCATTACCATTTTCATATTGAGAATAATTTCCTGTTCCATCTCTATAGCCTTTATCTTGAGATCGACCGGTATATACCAAAATCATATTATCATGATTTTCTGGATCTTGATCTGATAGTTGAATGATATCCCATGTATCCGTAGATGATGAAGTATAAGGATAAGTAACATGATTTGAAATAATTTGATATAAAGCTTCTTTTAATTCTACAGATGATTTACCGTCTGCCTCTTGGTAATAATCTTGAGGAATATTTTGCTGAACAATTCCGTAAGTTGGATTTGAAGGAGGACCAAAATCAGACTGTGCCTGCAAATTTAAACACAAAAGAAAGATAAATATAATATCACACCTCATACATACAAAGATACTGCTAAAATTGGTCATATTTGATTAATTATAAATAAATGGCATAAGGTTTGTTCAATCTAAAATATGAAATTTAACCTTTACCTAATCTTATTGTGTATTTTGATTCTACATTCTTGTGGAACAAACAAAAATTTGAATAAATCTTCATCTAGTTATTCCATTTCTCCGGCTGCTACAACACTTATGGATGTAATTGTTGGAAAATTTCCAGGTGTTACCGTTTTAGGTGACAAGGTCCTAATTAGAGGTGGAAGTTTGTCAATAAATAATCAGGCATATGCTATATACGATATTGACGGAAATATTCAAACCGATTATCCTTCATACGTAGATCCCCAAATGATAAAAAGTATTACAATTCTCAAATCATTAGCAGCTACAAATAAATACGGAGGTATGGCAAGAGGGGGAGCAATAATTATTAAATTAAAATAATGAAATATATACTTTTAAGCTTACTTATGGTTTTTAGCTCAAGCAAATATGAAACTCAGAAATATGATATAATTTTTGTCGAAGATAACTTTGAGATAAGGTTTTATCAAGCCACATTAAAGGCAAAAGTTGTTTCTAACAGAAACGCTAATGGAAATTTTTATAAACTATTTCAATTTATCAGCGGAAATAACTCAAACGGTGAAAAAATTGCAATGACTACGCCGGTTTATATGAAAAATGGTGACAATAAAAATACAATGGAATTTGTAATGCCATCATCATATAATATTGAAACTATTTCAAAACCAAAAGATGAAAATGTAGTTGTATTCGAATCAGATGCTAAACACTATGCATGTATTAGATATGGTGGATATTCAAATTCAAATAAGTTTAATAATCATTCGAAGAAACTTATTGAAAAATTGTCCGAGTTAAATATTAAAACAGTCGGAGAAATATTTTACGTTTCTTACAATAGCCCCTATAAAGTGTTCGGAAGAAGAAATGAAGTGATGGTAGAAATAGACTACACAAATTAATTTTCTTCAATTGCTACTCCTGTAGCAATCATATTAATCTTATATTCAGGTTCGGTAATTAAATCTATTTCTGTCCTTGACTTTTTAGCATCCTCTGCATAATGTTTAAGTCTTTCAACTGAAATAGTATCTTTAAAAATTTCACCAGTCATCAAAACTTTTTTTCCTTGAATTCCTGTTTTGGGAACAAAAAACCCATAGTCTTTAAATTTAACGAAAACTGTATCTGTATTAACTTTAACATTCATCCAACATCCTTTTTTCGGACAAACATCTAAAATTTCACCTGAAATATTACTGATATCTAGATTATCATCAATTGTATCATAGAATTTTA
>Ga0115013_10001395_pt1 | contig 14055 bp, 6 predicted proteins | sample SouAtlMetagenome_2_FD_88686 | JGI IMG/M metagenome (GOLD analysis project Ga0115013, IMG submission 88686) | Marine eukaryotic phytoplankton communities from Atlantic Ocean - South Atlantic ANT15 Metagenome | ecosystem: Environmental > Aquatic > Marine > Oceanic | place: South Atlantic Ocean...
CCAACAGTATCCGGCACATTGAAGTGCCAGCGCATATTGGGGTCACCTGTGGTCAATGCCCTATCGTAGTAGCGCTCATTGGCTGCCACGATACCGACGGGAGTGTAATCGCCACCATCGACAACAGTGTTGTAAACACCTGCAAAGTAGAAATCGTCATCAATATCACGTTGACCGCCAGTTCCACCAGTATTGGAAGGGTTTCCTGGCATGAAATCCTCCCCACTTTCTTGGACCCCCGAGGCGAAAAAATCGGTTCCATTAAAGAACGCAGGATCGTTGAGAGATGAGTCACCATCGCCGTCCTGTCCGTCATCGTCAGTGCCCACGAACCATAAAGTCCCCTCATCGTTGAAAGGTATGAAAATGTTGGCCGCGAGGAAGACATTTTGGGTTACTTCGGTGGTGTCGTTGGAAGTCACTGTTAAGGTGGCGGAAACGCCCTGCTCGATCGCACTGGGAGTGAGGGTAACCTCGATTTGCGCATCCGCTCCCGGGGGTATGGTGATCGGTAGGGCTGGTGCATTAGTGATGGAGAAGAGGTCGGGATTGTCACCCCCAAGCGCAAGTTCAGTAATGACGAGATCCTGTGTGAGTCCGGCATTCGAAAATACAATGGTTTCGGTGGATGCTTCGCTTCCTATTGGCAAATTACCAAAGTTGACTGCTGGCGCTACCGCGATGTTCGGATCATCCTCGACGATGGGATCAGACGATACTTCCAGTTGCACAAAGTCTAGACTGGACCAGCGGGCGCTGCCGGTCGGAGAGCTCCTTATTTCAACGTAGTGATCAAATCCTTCACCAACCTGCTCGACGCCACCGAAATCATCCAAGTCAAAGTTCCAGCTTTGTGCTGATGAAAGATCGACATCCAAATGAGGCTGCATGTCTCCGATTTGTGTCCCGTTCACCCAGAAAGTGAGATCGTAGCTTGAGACGTCTCCGGTGTTTGCTTCGCTCAAATTGTGAAAGTCGATCGTAAAGGTAACGTTGTCGCCTTTGGCCACGGTGCCGGGAAGATTGAAATGCCAGCGCATATTCGCGTCACCGGCGGTCAAAGCGCGTTCGTAGTAGGATTCATTTTCCAAAACGTCACCGACGGGGGTGTAATTACCTCCATCGACTACTGTGTTGTAAACACCCGCGAAGTAGTAATCATCATCAACATCACGTGGATTAGCTGTGTTTGCTCCGCCAGCATTCGCCGGGTTTCCAGGCAATACATTTTGGGGGCCGAATTCACGAACGCCTGATACGTTGAAATCTGTCCCGTTGAAGGAGGCCGGATCATTCAATCCGCTTGCGGGATCACCATCGGCGTCTTGGGTTCCATCATCTGCTCCAATATTCCAGAGAATTGCTGCCTTGGCCGGAATCAGCAGGAGCCCGAAGATTGCATAGACTTTCATATTCATAGGACCCTCGAGTTAATAGGGAAGTGACGATGAAGCAACGAAGAAAATGGGGAAGTTTCGTTTTTTTAAATTGAGCGTTGTGGCGAAAATATAAAATTGCTTCCCTGAACCTGATGAGGCTGGGTATTGCAATCATTTTCTTCGCGATCATCTTGATCGGAGTGACTTTTTTCTTTTTAAGAGAAGGCCACCATAAGGATCTCTCTGGGGATGAGATCTCCGGGCGGATTTCTGGTCTTGTCGCGAGTGAGGAGCTGATCCTGGAACTCACAAAGGAGTTTAAAGAAATCACCCGGGATCTAAAGAATTTTAACGAACCAACTTTAGGTTCAGATTCCCTGAAAAAACTGACTTCCGAGTGGGCCGACGGAGTGGATTATTTTGATAGCGTTTCTCTGAAGATCGTGAAGGGGGAGTTTCTGTCCGAAAGTCAGGATGATTATGTGGCTGAAGTCGTATTTCATGCGGTGGCCCGGACCCAGAGTGAAAAGTGGAGGGAGCGCTATTCTTCTTATCGGGTTTGTTGGTCAAGAAAAGAGGGTCGATATGAAATGGGCAATTGGACCCTGATCCGGGAAGTTGACGAGCCGGAAATCTCCCGGAAATATTTTCGAGACCGTTTGGTCGAGGCGCTGCCAGATCTCCCAACGCGCCGGTTGCTCACTCAATCGTCACATCGGAAAGCATTGAGTTACCACTACAGCACCAATAAAAAAATGGCCCCCTCGCAAGACTTTGAACCAATTGCGATGGGCTTTAAACCTGCGGTCTCGGTAGTAGACGTTGATGGCGACGGTTGGGACGATGTTTATATCATGGTTCGTCTTGGAAAAAATTTGTTTCTGCACAATCAAGGCGACGGAACTTTTGTGGAAAAGGCTTCTGCACTTGAGCTTTCATTACCGGGTAAATCAACCTGTGGAATCTTTGCGGATTTTGACAATGACGGGGATCCTGATCTCATGCTCGGAAGAAGCATTGAGCGAATGACGTATCTCGAGAATGTCGAAGGTCGGTTTCGGGTCGTCGAACAGAAAAAGACGGAGCTTCCTTTTTTAGCGACTTCTCTCGCTGCGGCAGATTATGACGGAGATGGTTTGCTTGATCTTTATGTCACGACCTATCGTAGGGGGAATCTGACCGGAGGGATTCCCGGGTTTTCGGGGGAGGAAGGGACGGATTGGTGCTCCAAATACCTGCCAGCTGAGGAAGCTAGATTGTTCCGAAAAAAGTATTACGAATCTCGTCGGGAATCCCATGGGGGTTACCTGAATCAAACGGGACCTTCTAATTGGCTTCTTAAAAATATGGGGAGTGGGCAATTCGAAAGAGTCCATGCTGACGCCTCAATCAGTAGCTGGAAAAATTCCCTTCAAGGGACGTGGGGGGATTTTGATGAAGATGGAGATCCTGATCTCGCGGTGGCAAACGACTGGGCTGTTGATCACCTTTTTCGTAATGATGGAAAAGAGGGGTTTGTCGATATTGCTTCTGAAGTCGGTTTGGATCTGATGGGATTTGGGATGGGTGCGTGTTGGGGGGACTATGACGGGGACGGTAAAGATGATCTCTTTGTGACCAATATGTTTAGCAAAGCAGGTCAGCGGGTTTTAGGAGATTTCGCAGAAGTTGATCCACGCTTTGTCGAGGCGGCGTCTGGTAATTTTCTCTACCGCCAGAATGGCGGGAAGTTCGAACAGCTTGCCGGTTACGGAAGGTCAATGATTCCCGTTGCCAAATCCGGTTGGTCTTGGGGTGGTCAATTTGTTGATCTCGACAATGACCGGGATCTCGACATTCACGTCTTGAGTGGTTATTTTACGGCTCCTCGCTCATTTGAATCGGATATTGATTTGTGAAGTAATCTCTGGCGCACGGTCGTGCGGCAGGATGAAAATATCGGAGGGGAACTCAGTAAATCCAAAGCTTGGGATCGCGACCCTCAAACCGGGAGAGTCGATAACCTACTGGATGCGCGTGTCGAAGCTGGTGATGAGGTGGTTGACGGTAAACTTCGAGTTCACTCTCTGAGTGGTCACGAACGAAACAAGCTATACTTGAATGATGGAAACGGTTCGAGCTTTTCAGACCGGTCCGGCCTTTCGGGATTGGACGATGAGGCTGATGGGCGAGCATTTGCCGTCTTTGATTATGACCGGGATGGGTGGAGTGACATTGTTTTGGTGAATGCGATGAATCCGCTGACCCGGTTGTTTCACAATGAAATGAATAATGAAGATCGGAGTGGTAATTTCATCGCTCTTTCTTTCAAAGGAGGTAATCGCACTGCCGCCGTATCAAATTGGAGTAACCGTGATGGATACGGAGCCCGCGTTGAAGTCAGAAAAGGAGAAGAGATCATCGAGAGAGAGCACCGCTGCGGCCAGGGTTACGGTTCCCAAAATAGCGCTGTCATGATCGTGGGGATCGGCGACTGGGAAGAGGTTGATGAGGTGATCGTAAGGTGGCCTTCTGGAAGGAAATCCACGCATGCCAAGGTTAAAAGTGGAGAGTGGCTGACCGTCGACGAGCGAGGAGATGAGGAACGAAAACCCTACCGTCGGGACGTGGAGTTAAAACAAAAGTTTTTGTTGGGAAAAGCGGACTTTCCGCTCGGGTATTTATCAAAAGCTCGGCTGACGGTTTGGAAAGGAATGGCCACGTGGTGTCCCGCTTGCGCCCGTTACCGTCCTCATTTCGAGCAGCTCAAAGCGATGACCCGGGGGCTTGGTGTGGAATTCCGTGGATTTCCACTGGATGAAAAAGAAGACAGCGAGACGCTGGTCGCTTATCAGAATAAACATGACCTCCCCTATACCTTAATGACAGACACCTCGATGTTCGGTCGCAAAAAAACAGAAATTTTTCTTCAGCGTTGGATCGGAGCCGCTGAGCTACCGTATCCCACCTCTGTTGTAACGAATCAGCGGGGAGAAGTTGTGTGGGTAGGCGCGGGGGCGCCGACGGTGTCAGAGCTTCGTCGTTTTCTTTCAGCGGAGTGATTGACACCTCCTCCCTTTTCGCCTTCTCAGCTTTGGGTGGATGGTGACTTTATCCTATCGGGTTGTGAATGATTCGTCCGCAATGATGCTGATTAACAAATCGCGTAACTTATAGTCATTCTTCTTTGAAATTTCCAATAGGCGGTGAATCATCTCCGAGTCGGAATAATTAGTCTCTCTTCCCAAGGCGTATTCAGAAAGCTTCGTAAGCAAATTCCTGGTGATCTTGTCTTTGTCTTCGAGCATCAGGTCTTTCAGACCTTTCATGCCATCGATAGTGCGCCCATCACGGTGCAGGGCGTCGGATTCGACCTCAGTCGTGTCAACAAACTCGCGCGTGATACGTTCTTTCTTTACCACTTTTCCATCCTTCTTTTCTTCGGGTATTTTGGTGACGACAAATTTCTGGTAAGAGTCACGATAGCGTCCCAAGACATCAAAATTTTCCATAGCCAAACCAAAGGGATCCATTTTGCTGTGGCAGGAGGCGCAGGCCGCCTGATTGCGGTGCTCGTTGATGCTGTCTTTGATTGTGAATGTTTCCGTGGGTGCTTCGAGGGCCTCAATTTTAAGGTTTTCAGGAGTCTTCAACTCAAGCCCATAGATACTTTTTGCCACCCAGGCGCCCCGATAGAAAGGGTTCGTGAATTCGCCATTGGTGGTCATCATCAAAACTCCTGCCTGTGTGATGAGGCCGCCGCGTAGCGAGTCCTTATCCAGCATGACTTTTCGAAAGGCTCTTTCGCGCCGCAACTTTTTGTCCTGCTCAATTTTACTGGATCCTTTCGGCAACTTTTCCTCTTCAGGGAGTTCCAATTTGTAAATTTCGTTCAATGGTCTGTTGATCACCACAAAATCAGAATCGATGAAATTCAGAAGGCTGAGGTTCTCATCCAAGATTACCTTGAAGAACTCGATGCTTTCCTGCTCCATGAAGGGTTTGAGTCGTGCTGTTTTTTCGCCAAGCTTGTCCCTGAAGGTATGCGCGAGGATGTCGGCCTGAAGATTAACGAGGTCAATTTTGTGAAGCTCAAGCCATTGTTCGGTAAAATTGGAAATGAAACGCCGGGCTTTTGGATCTCGCAGCATTCTCAAGGCTTCCTCTGAGCGAACGCTTGGATCCTTCAATTTTCCTTCGGAAGCCAGTTTGATTAAACGATCATCGGGAAGCGAATTCCACAAAAAGTAAGATAACCTGGAGGCGATCGCATAGTCATCGAGGTCTGGTGAATCACCTTCGTATTTATAGAGAAAATTTGGTGAGCAGAGTATCATCGTCAAAGCGTCTTGCGCCGCATCGAAGACATTTTGATTCGTTTCATATCTCTCCTTGGCAACCTCAAAATAGCGCTTCAGTTCCTCGTCACTGACCGGCCGTCTGAAGAGTTTCGTAGCGAGCTTCCTGATGAAGTTTCGGTATTCCTCGTGGGAATCGTCGCCCTTTAGGCCGACATGGTAGGTGCGGTAAAAATCGTTATCGGGAGGCCAGCTCTCATGGAAGGGGCCGGTCACTTCCGCGGAGACGAAGTGCAAACTCGTCCTCGGCAATTCGGCGAGCCTTTTGTCTCTCGGCAGCGGGGGAATCCGAGTGAGCTTGCTGAGATCCTTGGGCAAGGGGTAGAAATAGTTGTGGCTATAAAGAACAAGATTCTGGCCAGGTTCCAAATAAACCCGGACCGTATCTTTTAATAAAAATTCATGGGTGCTCAGTGGTTCCCTGCTGATCTTAGGGTCGACATTGGTGGTGATTCTGATGCGTTCATTTTCTTCTCCCAAGTCTACTTTGAAACTGAGATCGCGTTCCTGAAACTTAATGGTGCGATCGTAAAAGGTGAAATGCCCATTGATCTTCACATCGTAGTAGCCGGGTAGTTTCATGTCATAAGCGAATCCATTTCCGCGAGAATAATCCCGGTAATAAAACCCCTCTGTTGTCAAACCGTCATTGGTGGTTTCATAGTAGGCAAATCCTTTACTGCCTAATCTGCGCACTTTGGAATTCTTGTAGGTATAGAGGCTTGTTGATGGCTCTGGCATGCCTCCCAAGACCTTCCCGGCGATTCCCGAGGCGACCCGGAAATAGCTATCCATGGCATAGGGAGACATCACGAGTTTATCGCCTTCGTTGTCAAAGCCATCTCTGGTGTTGTCGACCGGCAAGTGGTTTTTGACCTCCAGGCTCGAGAAAAAAGCATCATTGATCGTGTTTTCATATTCCGCCCGGTTTAAACGCGTGAGGACCCCAGGCAACTTTGCTTTGATCGAGAAATATTGTTCGGCCAAGAGTTGTTCGAAGGCTGCCAGCTCCTGCGTCGATGGTTTGTTCTTCGCCTTCTTTGGCGGCATTTCCTTCTCTTTGACGACCCTTAAGAGGTCATTCAGAAGATCGTGATTAGCCCAATCATTTTCATCGAATATTTCGAGGTTAAGATTACCCTTGCTCTTTTCATTTCCATGACAGCTCACGCAATGGGAGCTTAAGAACGCTCTGCTTTGGTCAAGCTTATGAGCAGCAAGTGCGGTGGCACTGCAGAGAGCCACGATCACCGGTAAAGCGGGGAGGGAAGGGGGTCTCATGGCGCCATTCCTTTTTTGTCGAAGTGATTGTGCTTGCGATTTTAAAGATTGGCACTCCTGCTACTGGTGCCAAAACGTTCGGTTTCGACACCCAGATGTTGCAAGGCTGCGAGGTAGATATTGTTACGGTTATCGGTGCCGTTGAACTTAAGATGTTTGCCGTGCTCAAAGCCACCACCGGCGACAATCACGGGATTATTTTTCATGCCATGAGGTCCTTCTTCCTTGCTGATGCTCAGGGAGCTGGTGATCAAACAAACTGTTTGATCCAGTAGGGTGCCGCCTGCTTTCGCCTTGGTCGATTTGAGTTTTTCAAGGAAGCGCGCAGTCTGCATCATATAGGCTTGGTCAGCCTCGATATTCTTAATAAATCCCTCCTCGGTTTTCACTGCGTGGGAATCCGTATGATGGCCAAGCCAATTCCATTCGCCATAAACATTGGCTACCCGAGTGATGTCGAATTTGAATGCCAGAAAGAGTAAATCCAAGTAGGTGGAACGTTCATTGAAATAGGTGCATTTGAGAATCTTCTGAAGATACTCGGTCAGGCCGTCCGTCTTGAATGGCACGTTTTCGGGGAAGGGTACGTCTACCTGCTTTTCGCTCAACCAACGTTCGGATCTCTGGAGAGACTTTTCAGATTCGCGTAAGCTGGAAAAGTATTCGTCCAGTTTTTCCCGGTCTCCCTCCGAGACTTTACGCATCATGCTCTTCGCCTCATCTCTCGTCGCATCGAGCATGGATTTTTTGAGTGCTAGCAGTTCTCCTCGCTTTTTTTTGTCGACTTTACCAAAGATCGTTTCGAATAAAATCTGTCCATTTGTGATTGGAGAAACCGGAAGTCCACCTTTCCAAGAGATGCCGTAGGAGTGTCTCTGTTCAACGACCAGGTTTCGAATGCGCGTGTCATTGCCAATGTGAGAAGCCGCAATTTCATCCACCGAATCTTGAATCAACTGGGGATTTGTGTGGTCTGAATATTCCGCGAAAGCATACATCGTGCTCTCGTGATTTCCGTAGTTCCTTAAATTCGTGCAGAGCGTGAAATCATCCTTTAATTTTTCCAAGGGCTGGAAAGTCGAGGAGCTCTGATAAGCCTTTCCGGTCGACGTGGGGAAGTTGTCAGAGCACATGCCATTGCCGATGTTCATGCAAAACAAACGATTCGCCTTCACATCATCATCGCCCTCGGCCTCTTGACCAAAGCTCTCCAAAGCGGGGAGCATTAAGACACAACCCGCTGACTTCAAAACATCTCGCCGGTTTATGAGCGCTCCCATTCGTTTTTCGCGTCTTCTCATGATTGATTGTTAGCAAGTTAGTTTGATTTGGATAGAAAATACTCTCTACACCACTTTCTAATTGACGCTTTCTAAGTGGTGTTTATAAAAGTGTCAATGATTGAATCTCCGGTAGCCTCTGAGTTGCTTTCAAAGATCAACGAACGCCGTATTTTGGAGTTCGTGCAACATAATGGACCAAGCTCGCGTGCGGTCATGGCCCGGGGAAGCGGGATGAGTGCACCAACGGTTTCGAAGGCGGTTGTCTCTCTGATTCGAAATGGTTTTCTGGAGGAAACGAAAGCTTCAAAGGAGGGGTTCGGGCGTCCCGGGAAGTTGCTGCAACTCTCTGAGCAAAAGGCCAACGTCCTCGGAGTGGTCATTGATGCTGATACTTGTTGGATCGGAAGCGCCCGTCTCGACGGGGCCGTCTCAGAGGAGCAATCAATTTCCTTTCGCACTCCGAAAAGCTACGACGGCCTGTTGCAGGCAGTAGTCAATGGGCTTACTGAGATTGTCGGGAATGCAACGACTGATTTGAGCGAGCGGTTTCGGGGAGTTGGTCTAAGTGTTCCCGGGCTTCTCAATTCTCGAGTGGGCGAAACGGTGATGTCGCCGAATCTCCACCTTTTAGACGGACAACGGTTCGCCTCCGATCTCGCTATTGAAACCGGGCTGAAATGCATCGCCTTACAAGAATCCCATGCTCTGTGCGTCGGTGAGCGGATGTATGGGGCGGCCAGAGGAATGAATGATTTTGCGATGCTCGATGTAAGCACGGGGCTGGGACTTGGCATCGTGAGTGGGGGCCATCTTCTCACCGGCAATAGTGGCATGGCGGGTGAGTTGGGGCACATCACAGTCGTGCCCGACGGATTGAAATGCGGTTGCGGTAATCGCGGTTGCCTCGAAACCGTCGCCACCGACACGGCCTTTGCCAGGCTGATTTCAAAAGAACTCGGCCGGAAGGTTGGGGTTCAGGAAGCGCTTGCGATACCCGCTGTGAATGGTTCTGAAGAGGTGATCGCGCAGACTGTCGATTATCTCGCGATTGCGGTCTCGGCGGTGATTAATATTTTTAATCCCGCGACCCTCTTTCTCCATGGGCAGCTTATGAATTCCGACCCAAAAATTTTTAAACGCGTGATGAAGCAGGCGAGGAAACGAACGCTTTCGCCTTCGTTTCAAGATTGCCAGATTCTCCAGTCGCAGGGAAATAAGCGCCTCGGAGCAGTCGCCGGAATCATCGACCATTTGGCCAATGAGTTGGCTCCTGCATTTGCCCCGGTCGGAAATGGAAATACTGAACAAGCTTCCTGAATTTATGAAGACTCGAACTCTCTCTATCTCGCTGATCGCCGTTGTCTCTGTTGTTCTGTCGGTTTTTGCGGTCCCTAAAGATAAACCCAAACCCGGGGTGAAAGAGGGCGCGATCCGCGTGCTGTTCCTCGGCCACGAGAGCGAGCACCACAATAGCAACAAATACTACCCGATGTTGGCGAAGGGGCTTGGGCGGGATGCGATCTACTTTGATTACGTTACTAATGTCGAGGAGGCGTTTGGGGATGCGGCGTATCTAAACAAGTTCGATGCTGTCCTGCTGTATGCGAACCATGGCGCGATCACGCCCAAGCAATGGAAAAATCTGAAAGGTTTCGTCGAGAGTGGCGGAGGTTTCGTGCCGGTGCATTGTGCGAGCTGGTGCTTTGGTAATGAACCGGGTTTCGACAAGTTGGTGGGCGGCCGCTTCGATAGTCATAAAACCGGCACCTTCACCGCTCAGGTGGTCGACGGCAAGCACCCTGCGATGGACGGCGTGCAGGAGTTCGAGGCTTGGGACGAAACCTATAAACACAAGAACCACAACGAAAAGGACCGCACGGTATTGATGGTGCGTGAGGTCGCAGGGAAGAATGACAATATTACCGAGCCCGAACCGTGGACCTGGGTGCGGACGCAAGGGAAGGGGCGCGTATTTTACACTGCTTCAGGACACGACGAACGGGTGTGGAAGCAGCCGGCTTTCCACCAATTGCTCAAGGCGGGAATCGTTTGGTCGGTGGGCGATGCGAGGAAGCAGTCGTATGAAAAGTTCATCGCTGGCCGGACGCCGCTGAAGTACGAGAAGCGCGATAACATTGCCAACTACGAGAACCGTCCGGAGCCATTGCCTTATCAGTTTCCGCTCTCTGCGAAGGACAGCATGGATTACACTCAGGCACCGGTTGGCTTCCGCTTGGAGCTGTTCGCCAGTGAACCGGGCATCATCAATCCTATTGGTCTCGCCTGGGACGAGCGCGGCCGGCTTTGGGTTGCGGAGACGGTTGACTACCCGAACGAGATCACCGCCGACCGCAAGGGCAATGACAAGATTAAGATCCTCGAGGACACTGACGGCGACGGCAAGTGCGACAAGGTGACGGTGTTTGCTGATGGGCTCAACATCCCGACTTCGCTGACCTTCTCGCGCGGTGGGATTATTGTCGCGCACGCACCGGATTTTTTGTTCCTCAAGGACACCGACGGGGACGATAAAGCCGACGTGCGGGAGGTATTGACGACCGGGTGGGGAATTGGTGACACCCATGCCGGGCCGTCTAACCTGCGCTATGGATTCGACAACTGGATCTGGGGTTCGGTGGGCTATTCGTCTTTTAACGGCACGGTCGGCGGCGAGCAAAAGCGCTTTGGATCCGGCGTGTTCCGTATGAAGCCCGACGGATCGCAGCTGGAGTTTATGCACCAGTTTAACAACAACACCTGGGGAGTGGGTTTCAATTCGTCCGGTGACGTGTTTGGTTCGACTGCCAACAACAATCCCAGCTTTTTCTGCGGAATTCCCGCCACCGCTTACGGAAGTGGGAAGAAGGGGATGAGCGCCAAGATGATTGCGACTGATCGTTCTTTCCATCCGATCACACCGAACATCCGTCAGGTGGACGCTTTCAATAACTACACTGCCGGTGCCGGGCAAACCGTGGCGACCTCGGCGGGATTCCCGGAGTCTTTCCGTGAACAGGTGGCGTTTATTAGCGGTCCAACCGGGCATCTCTTAGGGAAATATCATGTCTCCCGTGACGGCTCGGGCTACAAAGCTAAAAACGGCTTTTCCTTTCTTGCTTCGGCCGATGAGTGGTTCTCGCCGGTTGCGGCGGAAGTTGGGCCCGACGGGCATCTGTGGGTCGCGGACTGGTATAATTTTATCATCCAGCATAATCCGACACCGAACAAGGGCCGCGCGGGCTATGACGCGAAGAATGGCAAAGGGAACGCACACATCAACCCGAACCGCGATCGCGGTCATGGCCGGATTTACCGCGTGGTGTGGGACAAGGCGCCGGAGTCGAAAATCAAATCGCTGGCTGGCGCGAGCGACGTTCAACTAGTTGCGGCAATGGACAGCGACAATTTGTTCTGGCGCCAAACGGCGCAGCGCTTGCTAGTCGATGGCGGCAAGAAGAGCGCGGCGGCAGCCTTGAAGTCGAAGATTAAGGCTGGCGGTGCCGGGGCGATTCAGGCGCTCTGGAGCATGCAGGCACTCGGCGTGCTCGACACCGAGACTCATCAGCTGGCCTTGTTGAGTAATGATCCCGCGCTCCGCCGCAACGCGATCACCGCGCTGGGCAACGACGCGGCCGCGCTGCAGCTGTTCTTTGATACTGCCGTGGTGCAGGACGATGATCTAATCGTGCGTCTCGCCGCCTTTAATAAGATGGGGGAGTTTGAGAATAAGGAGACGGTCGCGCTGGCAGCGAAGAAGTTGATCACGGACCCGGCCAATGCAGCTGACATGTGGCTTTCGCAGAGCCTGCGTAACGCCGGGGCTGGTGCGGTGAAAAAAGGCCCGTCGACTTTGGGGGAGGAACTGATCGCCAATCGCTCCTTCGAGAAGTTGGCCGGTGAAATACCTGTCGGATGGTCCACCCGTGCCTTCCGAGGAACAGCACAACACCAGGTGTCTGACGTGGCACGAACGGGTAAGCGCTCAATCGAAATTTCGGCTGACAAGGCCGCCGAGTTCGGAGTGCACCTCAATATCCCGGTGGATCGCAATGCGGAGTATGAACTCAGCGCCTGGATCAAGACCGAAAAGGTGGCGGGGGGAGGACGCGGCGCACAGTTATACCTCAGTGGTCATCCCGACAGCCCGGGGAGCAAAGCCGTGAAGGGCACGCAAGATTGGACTCAGATTAAAATGCGTTTCAACACGGGTTCGGCAAAGTCGGTCAATATCCATTGTCTCTTCGGGGGTTGGGGTGTCGTCACCGGCAAGGCGTGGTGGGATGATGTCAGTCTGCGCAAGGTCGAGTATGAGGTCATTTCGAGCGACGAGCCGGAGGTCGTCAAAGGGGATGTGAAACGCGGTAAGAAAATCTTCACAACGCATCCGATTGCCAACTGCGCGCGCTGCCATGCTGTGGGTGGCGTCGGCGGAGTAATCGGGCCCGCATTGGACACCATCGCGACGCGCAAGAAGGAGGACTATATTTTGCAGAGCCTCGTCGATCCGGGCGCGGTTATCGCGGAAGGTTTTCAAGGTAAGGTGTCGCCGATGCCTCCGATGGGCGTGCTCTTGAAGCCGCAAGAGTTGGCCGACGTGATGGCCTACCTGATGACCCTTAAGTAAAGGAAAAATCCCAAGGCCCGTGAAGCAATTAACAACAACACTTCGATCCTACGCCCTGCTACTGTCGCTGACCATCCACAGTGTCGCGGCCGTAGATCATTCTCAGGCAAGCAAGATCAACCCGATCAAAGCATTGGCGGATCGCGTTCGCGGACATGTGAATAGTCAGCCGCTCAGATTTCCCAATCAGCATTGGGTTCGAGGCGCGTATTATGCGGGGCTGATGGCCATGTATGAAAGCACGTCGGATCGTGCCTATTTGGATGATTGCATGAAATGGGGGAAGCAGGTTTCCTGGAGGATTAAGGAGCAGGGGGGCGGGCCGTATGAAAGCGGGGCCTATCCGCTTGTTTGCGGCCAGATTTGGTATGGCTGCTATCGGGCAAATAAGGATCAGCTGATGATGCGGCCCACCCTTGCGTTTCTCGAAGATCCAAAGGTTGAGAATCCTGTATCCGCCCCGGGGAAATGGTATTTGGAAAACACGGAACATCGCTTTGTCGATGGACTGTTTACCGCACCGCCGCTGCTCGCGATGCTGTATCAAATGACGGGGGATGAAAAGTATGTGAATTGGATGGATGCCTGCTTTTGGGACGTGCATAGCAAAATCTATGACCTCGATACGGGTCTGTTCTATCGGGACGCTCGTTCCAAACCCCGGAAGACGAAAAACGGGAAAAAAGTGTTGTGGTCCCGGGGTAACGGGTGGGCGTTTGGCGGTCTGACCCGAATCCTGAAACACCTCCCCGAAAATCATGCAAGCTATGCCCGCTATCAGACATTGTATATTCAAATGGCCGAGTCACTGGCAAAGCGACAACAAGCCGATGGGTTCTGGCGAAGCAACCTCGATGATCCTGAGCAATTCACCATGAAGGAAAGTAGCGGAACCGGGTTCTTCTGCTATGGCATCACTTGGGGAATCAATAATGGGGTCTTAAATAAAGAGCGCTTTCTTCCGGTCGCAAGGAAGGCATGGGCGGCGCTTGCTTCGGTTGTAAACGAAGACGGTCAGGTAGGATGGAGTCAACCCGCCGGAGGTGGTCCCGGCAAAGTTTCGGAAGCAGACACCTCGAAATTTGGTATCGGAATCTTTCTTCTAGCCGCTAGCGAGATTCATCTGCTTTTTGCGAATGAAGGAGACAAAC
>Ga0115013_10001396_pt1 | contig 14054 bp, 15 predicted proteins | sample SouAtlMetagenome_2_FD_88686 | JGI IMG/M metagenome (GOLD analysis project Ga0115013, IMG submission 88686) | Marine eukaryotic phytoplankton communities from Atlantic Ocean - South Atlantic ANT15 Metagenome | ecosystem: Environmental > Aquatic > Marine > Oceanic | place: South Atlantic Ocean...
AACTTAGCGCCGGTTTTCCAACGCACTCGAAGGCAAAATGATCATCAGTGCTTCATGCCTGCATGCTGATCACTCCGGAGCGACTGGCTTCATTTGATGAGGCAGCTGTTGCGACACTGGCGCGCCGTTTGGAGTACGACGACTACCCAACCCCCTTTGAAGGTCTGAATGACTGGCATCTCTTGAGAGCCCTCGCCATTCATCGACCGGAGCTCACCGCTCATACGTCCATTTGATCGATCAGGAACCCTTCGACGAGGACTGAGCCAATGCCGGGGCTACTCAAAGGACGACGGGTGCTGGTCGCTGCCTCTGGGAGTATTGCGGCTGTCAAGACTCCGCTGTTGGTCAGTGCGCTTGTGCAGGCCGGGGCTCAGGTCCGCTGTGTGCTCACTGAAAGTGCTGCCCGTTTGGTGAGCCCGGTGGCTCTGGCAACGCTCAGTCGTCAACCCTGCCTGCAGGACGCCGACCAGTGGGACCCTGCGTGCCCTCGCCCACTGCATATCGAACTGGCTGAATGGGCGGATCTCGTGGTGGTGGCCCCGCTCAGTGCAACATCACTGTCCCGCTGGGTGCAGGGTGATGGTGAGGGATTGCTGGCCAGCCTTCTTCTGGCTTGTGAGTGCCCAGTTCTGGCGGCGCCAGCGATGAACACAGCCATGTGGACACACCCAGCTGTGCAGCGCAACTGGGGCCTTCTGCTAGACGATCCTCGAGTGCTGCCCCTGGCGCCTGAGGGGGGTCTGCTCGCCTGTGATCGTCTGGGTACGGGCCGCATGGCTGATCCCGTCAGGATTGAACTGGCTGCCGCCAGCGCCCTCTTGCAAGCCGATGCTGAGGGCCACCTCAAATCCGACTGGCGCGGGAGGCATGTGCTGGTGAGCGCCGGTCCAACTCTGGAAGCTTTGGACCGTGTCCGCGTTCTCTCTAACCGCAGCAGTGGCCGCATGGGTGTTCTGTTGGCTCAGGCCGCTCATCTGCGCGGTGCCACCGTTGATTTGGTGCATGGCCCGCTGCAAGTTCCGCCGTCCTGGTTGGAAGGTCTGCAGTGTCATGCAGTGGTGGGAAGTGCTGCCATGGACGACAGGATCCAACAGCTGCAGCCGAAAGCAGATGCGGTGTTGATGTGCGCTGCTGTCGCCGATTTGCGCCGTACCAGTCCCACTGATGTTGAGAAGCTGCCGAAAGACCAGCTGATTGAGTCGCTGGAGGGTGGTTGGGAGCCAGTGCCTGATCTGCTTCAGTCACTGGTGAGCAGGCGCCCCGCGGGTCAGTCTGTGCTGGGTTTTGCCGCCCTGACAGGAACCGATGAGCAACTGCTTGAGCTCGGCCGCCGAAAGTTTCAGGCCAAGGGCTGTGATCTGTTGATGGTCAATCCTGTCGACCGAATCGGTCAGGGGCTCGACAGTGATCAGAACGCCGGCTGGCTTTTGGGCCCAGGCGATCGCCATCAGGTCTGTCCCCTCGAAGACAAGCTCGTGTTGTCTCATCGCTTGCTGGATCGACTGTCAGAGATCAAGCATCCCTCTTGATCAAGCAGCCATATCGGCGGGATCCTGCTCCAGAAGGTCGATGAATGTGCGCAGTTGCAGGCGGGCGATAGAGGGCCAGCCGCTGCTGCGATCCATCGTTTTAAGCAATGCGAACAGCTTTGGGCGGTTCCTGAAGGCTTGCCCGAAACGCATCGTCCTGGATGGTTTCACTGCCGTCGTGTTGCATGGAGAACACTTCACGTTGTTGAGACGTGCAAAAGGCAAGCCGGTGCGGCCGTTTGACACCTGTAAGATCCGCCTGTCCGGTGGACTTCGTCTACAGCCGGCGTTTCGGCTTTTCCTCCATGCGCATCCGTCCTCTGCTGGCCCTTGTGCTGGCTTTCTGTCTGACCTTCGTCACTGCCTGCAGCGGAGATGCTCAGGCAGTTGATCGCTCGAACATCACGTACGACGACATCCGTAACACCGGCAAGGCGAATGATTGCCCCACGCTGCCTGAATCCGCACGTGGTTCCATTCCGCTGACTCCCGGCAACGACTATCAGCTGACTGCGATCTGCATGCATCCCAGCCAGGTCTTCGTCAAAGGTGAGCCTGCTAACAAGCGTCAGGAAGCCCAGTTCGTTGAGGGCAAGATCCTTACCCGTTACACCTCAAGTCTTGACCAGGTCTACGGAGACCTCGTTGTCGGTCAGAACGGCCTTTCCTTCAAAGAAGAAGGCGGTATTGACTTCCAGCCCATCACCGTTCTGGTTCCCGGTGGTGAGGAGTTCCCGTTCACCTTCTCCAGCAAGAACCTCAAGGCTGAGGCTGAGGGCGCTGCCATCACCACCAGCACGGACTTCGAAGGTGAATACCGCACACCGAGCTACCGCACCAGTAACTTCATCGATCCCAAGGGTCGTGCTCTCACAACCGGTGTGGACTATCCCCAGGGCCTGATCGGCCTCGGTGGTGATTACCAGAAGCTCGATAAGGAAAACAAGAAGCGCTACATCGACGGCCAGGGTGTGATGAGCCTGTCCATCACCAAAGTCGATCCCGAAACCGGCGAATTCGCTGGAGTGTTCTCCGCCATTCAGCCTTCCGACTCCGATATGGGTGGTCGTGAAGTTGTTGACGTGAAGATCACCGGAGAGCTTTACGGCCAGCTGGAAGAAGCCTGATTGCTTCAAAACAGTTCGCTCAGCAACGAGGGGCTTCGGCCCCTTTTTTGTTGTGACCCCTTTTCGCTGAAGTCTCAGGCTGTTGTCTGGGAGAATCGCGCCGTCTTTCCAATCCACTCCGGCCTGTCATGACTGCCAGCTCCCCTTCCTCTCAGACCGGTGTGATCGCTCCCTATGGCGGCACCCTGGTGGATTTGATGGTTCCAGAGGGTGACAAAGCTGCAGTGAAGGCCTCAGCCAGCAGCAGCATCGAATGCTCCGATCGCAATGCCTGTGACGTTGAGCTGCTGGTGGTCGGTGGCTTCTCCCCTGAAAGGGGTTTCATGCACCAGGCCGATTACGACGCCGTGGTGGCCGGGAACCGCACCACCTCGGGGTATCTGTTCGGACTGCCGATCGTGATGGACACCGACCGTGAGGACATCACGGTCGGGCAGAAGATTCTGCTCACCTACAAGGGCCAGGACCTTGCTGTGCTCACCGTTGAGGACAAGTGGGAGCCAGACAAGGTCATTGAGGCCAAGGGTTGCTACGGCACCACATCCCTGGAACATCCGGCTGTGCGCATGATCGCCACAGAGCGTCGCCGTTTCTACCTCGGTGGTCTGATTCAGGGCCTTGAACTGCCGTCGCGTGTGTTCCCCTGCAAAACCCCGGCTGAGGTCCGTGCTGGCCTCCCTGAAGGAGAGGACGTTGTGGCCTTCCAGTGTCGTAATCCCATCCACAGAGCCCATTACGAGCTGTTCACTCGGGCCCTGCATGCCAGCAACGTCAGTGAGAACGCAGTGGTGCTCGTGCATCCAACCTGCGGGCCCACCCAGCAGGATGACATTCCTGGAGCTGTTCGATTCCAGACCTACGAGCGACTTGCGGCCGAGGTGGATAACGCTCGGATCCGCTGGGCTTACCTGCCCTACGCCATGCATATGGCAGGCCCCCGTGAGGCTTTGCAGCACATGATCATTCGCCGTAATTACGGCTGCACCCACTTCATCATTGGGCGTGACATGGCCGGCTGTAAGTCTTCCCTGAGCGGTGATGACTTCTACGGTCCCTACGACGCTCAGAACTTTGCCAAGGAGTGTGCGCCTGAGCTCACCATGGAAACCGTGCCCTCTCTCAACCTCGTCTACACCGAGGAGGAGGGCTACGTCACCGCGGAACACGCCGAGGCCAGAGGGCTGCACGTCAAGAAGCTCAGCGGCACTCAGTTCCGCAAGATGCTGCGCAGCGGTGAAGAGATCCCCGAGTGGTTTGCCTTCAAGAGCGTCGTGGATGTACTCCGGTCCACCTGAGCTCTCAACTACCTATTAACATTCCTTCATCAGAGGCGGAAGACCCTTGAACAAACGTTGGCGGAACATCGGCCTTGGCGCCCTCCTCGTGCTCGCGATCGTTGTCATCGCACCGGCTTTCTTTGGTGGCGCCGGCAACCCTCAACCCGAGGCACGCTCACTTCGCTACAGCGATTTTGTTGAGAGGGTCCAGGAAGATCAGGTCAGCAGAGTGCTTCTTTCACCCGATCGTGGTACTGCTCAGGTTGTCGAGACCGATGGTCGCCGCGCTGAGGTGAATCTCGCGCCCGACAAGGACCTCCTCAAGCTGCTCACCGATCACAACGTTGATATCGCTGTTCAGCCCTCGCGCCAGCCCGGCGCTTGGCAGCAGGCCGCTTCAAGCCTGATCTTCCCCTTGCTGCTGCTGGGTGGGTTGTTTTTCCTCTTCCGTCGTGCCCAGTCCGGTGGCGGCGGTGGTAATCAGGCCATGAACTTTGGCAAAAGCAAGGCTCGTGTGCAAATGGAGCCTTCCACGCAAACCACGTTTGGTGACGTTGCGGGTGTTGAAGGTGCCAAGCTCGAACTCACTGAAGTCGTTGACTTCCTCAAGAACCCTGACCGCTTCACCGCTGTAGGAGCCACGATCCCTAAAGGTGTTCTGCTGGTCGGCCCTCCAGGTACCGGTAAGACTCTGCTTGCCAAAGCTGTGGCTGGTGAGGCCAGCGTTCCTTTCTTCTCGATCTCCGGTTCGGAGTTTGTCGAGATGTTTGTCGGCGTTGGTGCGAGCCGTGTTCGCGACCTTTTTGAACAGGCGAAGAAAAACGCACCCTGCATCATCTTCATCGACGAAATCGATGCGGTCGGTCGCCAGCGTGGAGCTGGCATGGGTGGCGGCAATGACGAGCGTGAACAGACACTGAATCAGTTGCTCACCGAAATGGATGGTTTCGAGGGCAACACCGGAATCATCATTGTTGCGGCCACCAACCGCCCTGATGTCCTCGACTCAGCTCTGATGCGTCCGGGACGTTTTGACCGTCAGGTCACGGTGGATCGACCCGACTACGCAGGTCGTCTACAGATCCTCGGAGTGCATGCCCGTGGCAAGACGCTGTCCAAAGATGTCGACCTCGACAAGGTGGCTCGCCGAACTCCTGGCTATACGGGGGCCGACCTGTCCAACCTGCTGAACGAAGCTGCAATCCTTGCTGCCAGGCGTGATCTGAGCGAAGTCAGTAATGACGAGATCAGTGATGCCATCGAGCGGGTGATGGCTGGTCCTGAGAAAAAGGACAGCGTGATGAGTGATCGCCGTAAGCGGCTCGTTGCCTATCACGAGGCTGGTCATGCTCTGGTTGGTGCCCTTATGCCTGACTACGACCCGGTTCAGAAGATTTCGATCATTCCCCGTGGAAATGCCGGTGGTCTGACCTTCTTCACTCCCAGTGAGGAGCGGATGGAGTCAGGCCTGTATTCCCGCACTTACCTGCAGAACCAGATGGCCGTTGCGCTCGGCGGTCGTGTTGCTGAAGAGATCGTCTACGGAGAAGACGAAGTCACCACAGGTGCTTCCAATGACCTCCAGCAAGTTGCTTCAACTGCAAGACAGATGATCACCCGCTTCGGGATGAGCGACAAACTCGGACCTGTAGCTCTTGGTCGTTCCCAGGGAGGCATGTTCCTCGGACGTGATATCGCGGCTGAACGTGACTTCTCGGAAGACACTGCGGCAACCATCGACGAAGAAGTTTCTGATCTTGTTGCTCTGGCCTACAAGCGTGCCACCAAGGTTCTTGTCGACAACCGCTCTGTGCTCGATGAGCTCGCAGACATGCTCGTGGACCAGGAAACTGTGGATGCCGAAGAGTTTCAGGAACTGCTGATCCGCAGTGATGTCCGTATTGCCGAATACGTCTGAAACTGATCTGGGGTTGATTCGCTCGTTGCGGATCCAACCCCTTCTGGTTGTTTTGCGTCCAGAACGCATTGATCTGGAGGCAGTTTTTTTCAACACCCGTCTTTGCCGTCAGCTCGATCAGCTGGTAGAGGCGGGTGTTCAGCATGTAGAGATCGCATGGATTGATCATCCCCGCTGGCGTGATCTTGTGATCGCAGCGAGGTCTCGTCATCCACGTCTGTCCCTTGGAGCGGCATCGATCACGCAGCAATCGGCTCTGCAGCAGGTTGCTGAGCTTGGATTCAGCTACGCCATGTCGCCGCTGTTGGATCGGGAGTTACAGCAACAAGCGAAGCAGCTTGATTTTTTGTTGGTCCCAGGTGTGATGACTCCCTCCGAGATCAGGCAAGCCTGTGATCTGGGTTGCCGTTTGGTGAAGTTGTTTCCGGCAAGCGTGGTTGGGCGCAGCTTTTATCGTCAGATCGCTGCGCCGATGGGGAATCTCCCTTTCATGATTGCTGCTGGAGGCTTGCGTGCCGGTGACCTCTACTCCTGGCTCGATGCTGGATATGACGCCATCGCGCTTGGTCGAACTGTGTTCGAAAACAATGATTTTGATCCCTCCCTTGCCGCCTGGATTGGCGCATGAGTGGTAGCGATGAGACCCATCTGCTACAGATAAGAGAGATGTTTCAGGAACGATGTCTCAGCTATCCATCAAGTTGAGCGACAAAGCTGATGCTTTGATCGCTCAGTTGCAGAAGGAAATTTTCAATCGACGTCGCAAGAAGGTCACCGCCTCCGGCGTCGTGGAGACTCTGGTCGAAAGCGGGGCTCGCTCGCAGTCCGACAAGCGTTTCTCAACCTCCTGGGTCAATCTCATTCAGGACATTGAAAAGGCCGCCAAGCTGGCCAATGCCCATGGCAGCAAACCCTCTTCACTCAGCGATGAGGAGTGGGTGATGGTGTTGAGCCATCGCAACCGCCAGTCCACTGGTAAGCCTGCACGTCAGTCGGCTGCCAAAAAGCCTGCCGCTAAAAAGCCTGCGGCCAAGAAATCTGCGGCCAAAAAGCCCGCTGCCAAAAAGCGTGCTGCCGTGAAGGCTTCCACGGCCAAGGCTCCCGCAGCGAAAGCTGCAGTCGCCAAGACTTCCGTGAAGAAATCCGCTGCACGCAAGCCGGCCACGACGAGAGCCGCCAAAAAGACGACGACAACGTCGACAACCGTGAGCACTGCGAGCAAGCCACGCTCGGCTCGTCGTGCCCGCAAGGCCACCAAGTCATCGGCATCCGGGTCAGTGGCCGGACGCATGGCCAAGGCCGCAGCTCAGCTGGGGAGCGGAAGCGGCATTACGTCTCCGGCTCGCAGCTGAATCACCAAGTGCAGCCTCACCAGAGGCTGCACTGACCCTGTTGTCTGAGCAGGTGGTCGGCCAGAACCAGATTCACCATGGCCTCCACCATCGGCACGGCTCTGGGCAGCACACACGGGTCATGTCGACCTTTCGCGGCGAGGGTGGTGGCCTGTCCGCGATCGTTGATTGTTTGCTGCTCTTTGCGGATCGTTGCGGTGGGCTTGAAGGCCACCCGGATCACAATCGGCTCGCCGTTGCTGATGCCTCCCTGAATTCCGCCGGAATTGTTGGTGGCTGTGCGCAGCCGGCCTTCGTCGCTGGGCAGAAAGGCATCGTTGTGCTCGCTCCCTTTCAGCCGTGTGCCGGCGAAACCTGAGCCGATTTCGAACCCTTTGGTCGCGGGTAGTGACATCACCGCCTTAGCCAGATCCGCTTCCAGCTTGTCGAACACAGGCATTCCGAGGCCCACAGGAGGCCTGCGTACAACGCATTCGATCAGACCTCCACAGGAGTCGCCCTCGCGGCCGATCGCCTCAATCCGCTCGATCATCCGATCGGCCATCGCAGCATCCGGACATCGCACGATGTTGGCTTCCACGGCTTCGCGGTTCACAGCATTGATGTCCACCGTGGCTTCGAGGTCATGAATGCGCCGGACCCAGGCAACGACCTCCGTGCCATGGACCTTGCTCAGCAACTGCCTGGCAATGGCACCAGCCGCCACGCGGCCGATCGTTTCGCGCGCCGATGCCCTGCCGCCGCCGCTGCGCGCCTGAATGCCGTATTTCGCTTGATAGGTGGCATCGGCGTGGGAGGGTCGAAAGGCAACCTCCATCTCCTGGTAATCCTGGGGTCGCTGATCTTTGTTGCGCACCACCATGGCAATCGGTGTGCCCAGGGTCATGCCATCCATGACACCGCTCAGGATCTCCACCTGATCGGCTTCCTTGCGCGGTGTGGTGATTTTGCTCTGGCCTGGTTTGCGCCGGTCTAGTTCGGCCTGAATCGCTGGCACGTCGAGTTCCAGTCGTGGCGGGCAACCCTCCAGGATCACGCCGACCCCGCCGCCATGGGACTCGCCGAAGGTGCTGATGCGGAACAGGGTGCCGAAACTGCTGCCCAATGGAATGCTTTCTCTCGTTCGAGCGTAAGAGAGCTCAGATCAGCTCGCTCAGGGCCCCTGCAGGCTGTTCAGAAGCCGGCCGGTCCCGAAGCATCTCGAAGTCGTTGAAGTCGAAACCTGGTCCGACACAGCAGCTCACCAGGGAGTACTGCCCCTCCGAGCGCGCCGCCATCCAGTGGCCTGCGGGCACCACGTGAACAGGATTGTGCATCGAGAGCACATGCTGCATGGCTTGGCCTCCGTCCGGTTCAAGAGTCCAGAGACTCAAGGGTGTTCCCTGGAGATGGGTCCAGACCTCATCGGCCTGATGCACTGCATGCCAACGGCTTCTGGACCCTGCATCCAGCAGGTAGAGGATGCTGGTGATGGCTGTTCGTTGCTGGCCATCGGCACGGGTGACCCGTGATGAGCTCCGATAGAGCTCACGGAACCAGCCACCCTCTGGATGGGGTTCGAGGCTCCAGTCCTGAATCAGTTGATGGACGACCTCCATCGGTGAGTGGCTCGAAGATGGGGTCTCCTCTGAGATTGGCTCCATCAGTTCAGTGGTTTGCTGAAACGCATCAAGCCCCAGCTGAGCTTCCCTGACTGGCCACCATCAACCCAATGGCCTAGCCCGGCATCCATCCGCTCCAGATAAGCCGGCGTGATGCTGCGTTCCAAATCCTCACGGCGTCGTCGCAACTCCAGGCGGACCCTGTTGTAGTGCTCGATCAGCATGGGTGTGCGGTCATGCCATGCCGTACGCGTTAGCCCTGCCTCGGTAGCCCAGCGGTGATACCGCTCTGGTGATCCGAGATCCGCAAGGTGAATGCGATCGAGAATCGCCGTCAGTGAATCAGCATTGACACCATCGGCTGCCATGGGGTCGGTCATCACCATCACGCCACCAGGTTTCAGCAAACGTGCTGCTTCCTGCATCACTGTCCGTCGGTCACCGGAGTGGAGAATCGCGTCCTGACTCCAAATCACATCAGCGAAGCCATCGGGGAGGGGAACTGCTTCGAAGGATGCATCGTGAACGCTGATGCACTCAGAGAGGCCGGCCTCTTGATTGAGCAGCCGATGTCGGTTGTTCTCAACGGCGGAGATGTTGATGGCATCCACCCGGATCCCAGGGCTGCTGCAGAGTCTCCTAGCGGCTCCCCCGTAGCCAGACCCGAAGTCCACCACCCTCAGGGTGGTCGCTTGGTTCGGGGGAAGAGGCTGGCCGATCAAGGCGATTAAGGCGTCGACAGTGCGACGGCTTGCGGTTGCGATCGGTTCCTCCGCACTCTCATAAAGGCCGATGTGAATGTCCTCGCCGCCCCAGATGCCTGCGTAAAACCGATCGGCATCATCACTGTCGTAGTAGTTGGCCGCGGTGCTGGCTGCTTCGGAATAGGTGCTCGTCATCGCTCAGATCGCTGTGATGTCGGTGTCGAACAGATATTCCTTCTCAGCGACATGCACGTAGAAGTCGGGATCATCGTGGCCGCGTTGATAGTCGCCATAGCTGGTGATCCGCTGGAAGCCCACCTCTCGCATCAGGCGCCGCACATAGCCGTGCCGCAGCGGGAACATGTTCAGGTGATAGGTGCTTCCATCGCTGAAGGCATAACGGAAACGGGCCAGTCCATCGTCGACGTGTTCCGGTCCCACTTCAACGTCTTTACCGCAATAGACATTGCTCTTGCCGCTTGTGGAGGTTCCCTCCAGCAGGCGGTCATAGTTGCGGTGATCAAGAATCAGAATGCCGTTGTGCTTCAGCACCGCGTAGTACTCGGCCAAGGCCTTGCGACGGTCTCGTTCGCGGAACAGGTGGGTGAATGAGTTACCCAGGCAGATCACGGCGTCGTACTCGCCGTGAATGTCGCGGTTCAGAAAGCGCCAGTCCGCATGAACCGTGCGCATCAGCAGATCGCGTTCCCGGGCGTTTTTGAAGGCACGGGCAAGCATGTTGGGGCTGCCATCCACGCTCACCACATCGAAGCCCTCGCGTAGCAGACGGACGGAATGGAAGCCCGTGCCTGTCGCCACATCCAGGACCGAGCGGGCGCCGTGCTCGTGCAGTAGGCGCACAAAGAAGTTGCCTTCAGCTTCTTCCCTGGCATCCCAATCAATCAGGCGATCCCAGCGGTCTGCGAATTGCTCAATGTATTCCTGCTGATAATGATCCGTTTCCCGGACGCGTTCGGGTCGCTGCCCGAAGCGTTGCGCATCACCGGATTCCGCTGAAGGGTGGCTTCTGAGTGTGGTCATGCCGGTCGGCTCCTCTACTGCGCGGGGGCGGTGCGAAGGACAGCAGCGGCGCTGTCTGACAGCTCGTTACCGACCCTCTGAGCTGTATCGACGTTGCGAAACGGGCTCAATTCGCAACCTAATCACGGCGTTTGAAGCTGTCAGCTACGCAGATGAAGGCTTTGTGGAAAACGGATGGTGACTGACCGCTGATCAGCAGGTCAGGCCACTGCTATAAGCAGCTCAGGCTTGGGCGGAGGCTCTGAAGTGCAGTCAGAGATCTCCATCGAGTCGGTCTGGAAGCTGTTTGGCAAATCCTCTGCAGAGTTGATTGAGCAGCTGCGCTCAGGTGCGGATCCTGAGGATCTTCATGCCAGTCGCGGCGTGCGGGCTGCTGTCCAGGATGTCTCGATGGAGGTTCGTGCCGGCGAGATCTTTGTGGTGATGGGTCTTTCCGGCTCAGGTAAATCCACCTTGCTGAGGATGCTGAATGGTCTGATCTCCCCCTGCGAGGGGGAGGTGACTGTCAAGGGCCGTTCGCTGAACTCGATGACGGCACCCCAGCTCGCGGAGCTGCGGCGTCATCAGATGGCGATGGTTTTTCAGTCGTTCGCGCTCTTCCCCCATCGCAACGTGCTTGAAAATGCTGCTTTTGGTCTTGAGGTTGCGGGCATTGCTCGCAAGGCGAGGACTGATCGCGCCATGCAGGCTCTTGAGCGTGTAGGACTGGCCGCAGAGGCCCGTAAAAGACCACGCGAGCTGTCCGGCGGTATGCAGCAAAGGGTCGGTTTAGCTAGGGCTCTGGCCCTTGACCCGCCGATTTTGCTGATGGATGAGGCCTTCTCTGCCTTGGACCCTTTGATCCGCAAGGACATGCAGGATCTGTTGCTGGACCTGCAGGCCGAGCACCGTCGCACGGTGGTGTTCATTTCCCATGATCTTGATGAGGCGATCAGGATCGGTGACCGGATTGCCTTGATGCAGGCCGGGCGTCTATTGCAGTGCGATACCGCTCAGCGGTTGCTGCAGCATCCAGCCAATAACGAGGTCAGACGCTTTTTCCGCGACGTCGATGTGGCGTCCGTTCTGACAGTGGAAGCGATTGTGCAGCCTCCTCCTCGTCTGAGTGTTTGCGATGTGGGCGAACCTCTGCCTGATGACGGGGGCGTCGCGATGTATGTGACGGATCGTCTGCAGCATTTTCGTGGTCTGATCCGACCAGGTCTCGGCTGGGTCGACATGGCTGCCATCAAGACCTTGTCGATAGGCACATCGGTGAAGGCGGCCATTGATGTGGTGGCAACCAGTTCTGAGCCAGTGCCCGTGCTGGATGACGAGCAACGGCTGCTGGGCGTGATCAGCGCGCGTCAGTTGCTGCTCGCAATGGAGGCAGGCGGTTGACGCTGATCCTTGCTGCTGCTCATCAACCCGGTTGGCTTGGTCAGGCGATCGATCTTTCTGTTGAGTGGTTGTTGGCCAACGCCCAGGGATTGTTTGATCTGATCAAGGTGTCGGTGCTGGCCCTGGTCTCTGTCACTGAAATGGTGTTGGAGTGGCCACCGGCCTGGATGTTCGCTCTGATCACCGCGGCGCTGGGGTTCTGGCGAGTCAATGGTGGGTTCGCGCTGTTCGTGCTGCTCGGCTTCAATTTGGTGCTCTCCATGGCGCTTTGGAGCGAGATGATCGCCACCCTTTCGCTGGTGATCACAGCCTCCGGTCTGGCTCTGTTGATCGGCCTGCCGCTGGGCATTCTCTCGGCACGTTCACGATTGGTCTGGAGGCTGGTGCGTCCCTGTTTGGACCTGATGCAGACGATGCCTGCTTTTGTTTATCTGATTCCAGCAGTGATGTTGTTCAGCACGGGTGCAGTTCCTTCGATTCTCGCCACTTTGATCTTCGCCATGCCGCCGGTGGTCCGGCTCACGCATCTGGGAATCATCCAGGTTCCGGATGACCTGATCGAAGCCGGTCGCTCCTTCGGCTGCAGCGATCGCCAGTTGCTCTGGAAGGTGCAGATGCCCAGTGCCATTCCCACCGTGATGACCGGGGTCAATCAGACGATCATGTTGTCTCTTTCAATGGTCGTGATCGCTTCGATGATCGGTGGCGGAGGTCTCGGTGATGTGGTGTTGCGTGGGATTCAGCAGCTTGATGTGGGGATGGGGTTTGAAGGTGGGATCGCCGTGGTGATCTTGGCGGTGATCCTCGACCGTCTCAGTCAGAGCTTCGCCGGGCGACGCGGATCATCACTTCAACAACGCCTGCGCGCATGGATGGCTGTTTGGAGGTCGTCATGAGCGGTCGACAGATCCGACGACGAGCTGTCCTGCTCGGAGGCCTGGGGGTCGCGGGGATCTCCGCAGCCAGCTTGGTCAAGCTCAGTGCACCATCCTCCTCGGTGAGCTTTTCGCCCCCCGCTGGCAAGGGAGGTGTGGAGGGCTCCCGCAGCTCGCTGCCCAGTTCTGCATCCGCAAGACCCACACTGCGCCTTGGTTGGTCACCCTGGGCTGACGCTGAGGTGGTGAGCCTCATTGCTCAGAGAGTGATCCAACAGGCTTACGACGTGAATGTTGAGCGCGTGCTTGCCGACATCGGTATCCAGTACGCCTCCATCGCTCGCGGTGATCTGGATCTGATGCTGATGGCATGGTTGCCGTTGACGCACCGTGACTATTACCGGCGGGTGCGCGATCGGGTCGTCGATTTCGGTTCGATGTATTCAGGCCGTCTGGGCTGGGTGGTGCCGGATTACGTGCCTGCCTCGGAGCTCTCTGCGATTCCTGATTTACGCGACCCTTCCCTGGCGCGGCGGTTCGACAACCGCGTGCAGGGGATTGATCCTGGCTCGGGTCTGAATCAGGCCTCGGCTGAGGCACTCAAGAACTATCGCCTCAACGATCTGGAGCTGGTTGCGTCAAGCAGTGCTGCCATGACGGCGGTGCTTGATCAGGCCATCCGCAAGCAACGGTGGGTGGTGGTCACCAGCTGGACGCCGCATTGGATGTTCGCTCGTTACAGGTTGCGTTTCCTTCAGGATCCACAACGGGTGTTTGGCGGTATCGAGTGGATTCATGCGCTCGGTCGCCCTCAGCTGGATTTAGATATGCAAGATCTGGCTGGTTTCCTGACTCGCTTCCATTTGCCCGATCAGGAGATGTCGGATTTGCTGTTGCAGGCCAATGATCAGACGGCTGAGGCTGCGGTGGATGACTACATCGCCTCCCATCCGGCACGGGTTCGGTACTGGGTCACTGGAGACATGTCGGCAACCTGAGCCGTTGCATTGCTCCCTGATCCAACAGCTCCCTGCCCGACCAGCCAGGCAGCCATCAAAAAGCCCCCTCGTGAGAGGGGGCTTTCCGATTCAGTTGACCTGAATCGTTTGTTGATTCCAGATCAACCGATGGCGGGAGCTTGCAGAGCCACAGGAGTGGACTCAGCAGCAGCCAGGTCGAGGGGGAAGTTGTGAGCGTTGCGCTCGTGCATGACTTCCATGCCGAGGTTGGCGCGGTTCAGCACATCA
>Ga0115013_10001397_pt1 | contig 14046 bp, 14 predicted proteins | sample SouAtlMetagenome_2_FD_88686 | JGI IMG/M metagenome (GOLD analysis project Ga0115013, IMG submission 88686) | Marine eukaryotic phytoplankton communities from Atlantic Ocean - South Atlantic ANT15 Metagenome | ecosystem: Environmental > Aquatic > Marine > Oceanic | place: South Atlantic Ocean...
GCCGACCTCAGTGGGATTTTGAAAGCCCGTTCCTTCCCCACTTCCTTGAATGTCCGTTGGTCGATGTTGGTGATGAGGTTGCCAAAGCGGTCAACATGCAGGATGGTGCCCTGAACATAGTCTTGTCCGAGAAGCGGACGCTGCCATTGGCTTTCCACCCATTTTTCTATCTGTCGTCCAATGACGGCAGGCACGCCGCCTTGGGCCAAGTGACAGGCCACCTGAACGAAAACGTGTCGCTCTGGGAAGGTCTGGATGTCGCTTTCCGAGTTAATGGTGATGTTGTAGATGGCATCGGGTTCTCTTTCGGCAATCAACGAGAAAATGCCGTCGTCAAGCCCAACGAAGAATTGACCGCCCAATTCCATGACCCTGTGGACATACTCATCTGTAGCGTTCGAATTGATTGCGATGAGGTGCACCGTGCCCTTTGGGAAGTGGGGAATGGACGCGCGAAGGGCGAAGGCGGCTTGGTTGGTGTCGTATGGTCTGATGCCGTGGGTGATGTCCACGATGCGGATGCTGGGGTCACGCTGAATGATGGCGCCTTTGATGGCGGCGGCATATAAATTGTCCGTTCCGTAGTCGGAGGTCAATGTGATGATGCGGGGCGTGCCGATTTCCTCTGAGTTCATCGAAGTTCAAAAGTCCGCAAGGCTGGGCGGAGTAGCTTTGCGTGTGACAGACATTTTCCCCGAATCTCCCCACATTGATGAAGTCCATGGGTTCTGAACGCCGCTTTGCCCTGCCAGACGTGCCTCCTCTCGAGTTTTTCGGGGTCGGGCACCGAAAGTTTTCGATGCTGAAATCTCATTTTCCCAAGCTGAAACTCGTGGGGCGTGGGAATGAGGTCAAGGCCTTGGGGTCCAAAAATGACCTGGATCAGTTTGCGGCGAAGTGGGAGTTGATCGTTTGGCATTTGGAGCGTTACGGCAAGATTGAGGAGGATGACTTCGAGCGGCTTGTTCGGGAGGACGGGACAGAGTTAAAGCGTGCAGCATCTGAAGATGACACGTTGGTGTATGGGCCCGGCGGCCTCAGGGTCACGGCTAGAACCCCGAACCAGCGGAAGCTTGTCGATGCGGTTCGCCAGAACGACATGGTGTTTGCCATTGGCCCGGCTGGCTCGGGAAAGACCTATACGGCTGTTGCCCTTGCTGTACAGGCGCTCAAGGAGAAGCGGGTTCGCCGCATCATCATGACCCGTCCAGCCGTGGAGGCCGGCGAGAATCTGGGGTTTCTGCCCGGGGACCTCAAGGAGAAATTGGACCCTTATATGCAGCCGCTCTACGATGCCTTGACCGATATGTTGCCCTACGATCGTGTGGCGGACCATTTGGAGAAGGGGGTCATTGAGATTGCGCCGTTGGCCTTCATGCGCGGACGAACGTTGGACAAGGCCTTTGTCATTCTTGACGAGGCCCAAAACACCACGGTGGCCCAGATGAAGATGTTCTTGACCCGGATGGGGCGTTCGGCCACCTTTATCGTCACCGGAGATGCGTCTCAGGTGGACCTGCCGCGTAAACAGGAAAGCGGCCTGCGCTTTGCGCGCAGGGTCCTTCGCGGGGTAGAGGGCTTGGCTTTTGTTGAATTGACTGGAGACGACGTCGTCCGTCACGCGCTTGTCAAGCGGGTCATTCAGGCGTTTGAGCAGGAAGAATCCCTAGGAAATGGCGGTGGCATGGGGCCGTCTTTGGGTGCGGTTCCTGCGAAGAAATGGCACAGAAATGAAGCGGACCAAGAGGGCGGAGATACCGATGCATACTCCGATATTGCACCGTCAGAATCATGAGCACCTCCCTCCTCCCTACTCCACTGTACGACCAGCAGTTGCATTTCGAAGGTGAAACCGAATTCTATCGGGGCAAGGTTCGCGATGTGCACACATTGGATGACGGACGCCTGTTGATGGTGGCCAGCGATCGAATCTCTGCGTTTGATGTCGTGTTGCCTCGTCCCATTCCCTTCAAGGGGCAGGTCCTGAATCAGCTTGCAGCCCACATGTTGGAAGCGGTCAGCGACTTGGTTCCCGTTTGGTTGGAGAATGCCCCTGACCCCAATGTGGCAGTAGGAAAACGCTGCGAGCCCATTCGTCTGGAAATGGTGATTCGGGCCCATTTGACGGGCCACGCCTGGAGAACGTACCGGAATGGAGATCGGGTCTTGTGCGGTGTGTCCATGCCGGAGGGGATGCGAGAGCACGACGCATTTCCTGAACCGATCATCACGCCGGCCACCAAGGCGGAAGAAGGGCATGATGAGGACATCAGTGAGGCCGACATTCTCGCTCAAGGAATTGTGCCAGAGGCCCTCTATCGGGAGATGGAGCGCATCACTCGGGCTCTGTTTTCCCGCGGCCAGCAGTTGGCCATGGACAGGGGGTTGATTCTCGTGGACACCAAATATGAATTTGGCCTTTACGAAGGTGAGCTGATGTTGATGGATGAGGTGCACACCCCGGACAGCAGCCGATACTTCTATGCCGAAGGCTTCGCGTCCCGCCAAGAGCAAGGTCTTCCTCAAGCCCAGTTGAGCAAGGAATTCGTGAGGGAGTGGCTGATTGATGGGGGTTTCATGGGTCAGGAGGGACAAACCATACCCGAGATGACAGACGGGTTCGTCAATTTGGTGAGCGATCGGTATATCGCTTTATATGAGCAGGTCACCGGGAAGTCGTTTGTCCGTCCGGAAGATCCCGATACGGCAGGTCGAATTCAATCCAACGTTGCATCGTGGCGCCAAGGGCTTTAAAGAATGCGCCATGGCGTGAAGATGCCATTGCTGCTGTGCGTGCATTGAAGGCAGGCGGGGTTATCCTGTATCCAAGTGATACCGTGTGGGGATTGGGATGCCGGGCAGATGATCCGGAGGCCTTGGATGCCTTGTACCGACTCAAGGGGCGCGACAGTGGGCTCCCGTCTTTGGTTCTCGTGGATGCCGAAGGGCTGTTGGAAGAGTATGCGCACCCTGTGCCGGAGATCGCTTGGGATTTGCTCAGAGAAACTGGGTCTGAAACACGGCCAATGACCTTGGTGCTTCCCGGTGGGCGGGACGTGAACCCTGCCCTGCTTGCCGATGATGGAAGCTTGGCATTGCGGGTGGTGCATGATCCATTTTTGCAGTTCATCATCCGGGGCATTGATGTGCCGTTGGTGAGCACGTCAGCCAACCTTTCCGGTCAGCCAACCCCTGGCCATTTCGATGAGATTCCGAAGGCGATCCGAAATGGTGTGGCGCATGCATGTGTCACAGGGCGAGGGCGGAAAGGCGGTCAGCCTTCGAGTATGGTTAAGCTGGACTCAGTAGGTCGCATCACGATTCTCAGGCCATGAATTTTTCGGATCAATTGACGCATCCCGTGTTTCGGGCTGTTGGCGCGGAGGCGGATCGCAAGGGGCAACAGGCGTTTGCAATTGGCGGTTTTGTCCGGGACCTTCTTTTGAATCGGCCGTGCAAAGACATTGACATCGTGGTCGAAGGAAGCGGGATTGAACTTGCGCGATCCACGGCCAAAAGCTTGGGAGCGGGAAAGGTGTCTGTGTTCAAGAATTTCGGGACAGCCATGTTTAAGACCGGCGACATCGAGGTTGAATTCGTCGGTGCGCGAAAGGAGTCCTACCAACGCGGTAGTCGTAAGCCCATTGTAGAGGATGGGACCATTGCCGACGATCAGAACCGCCGTGACTTCAGCATCAATGCAATGGCATTGCGTCTCAATTCGGAAGGGTTTGGAGACTTGGTCGATCCTTTTGGAGGCCTTGTGGACCTGGAAGGGAAGACGATTCGCACGCCGCTTGATCCGGATGTGACCTACAGCGATGATCCGCTTCGCATGCTTCGCGCAGTGCGGTTTGCTGCTCAGTTGGGCTTCCGAATTGAGGATCAAAGCTTGGCTGCAATCGAGCGAAATGCAAAGCGATTGGACATCATCTCTGCAGAGCGCATTCATGTTGAGCTCAATAAGATGATGCTCAGCAGTCGGCCCAGCGTGGGGTTCAAGTTGATGTTGAGGACCCAATTGCTTCATCAGTTTTTCCCAGAAATGGTTGCCCTTAAAGGGGTTGAGCGGCGCAATGGAATTGGCCATAAGGACAACTTTTACCATACGCTGGAAGTGTTGGACAATGTGGCGGAGGTCAGTCAGAATCTCTGGCTTCGGTGGGCTGCTCTGCTTCACGACATCGCAAAGCCGCCCACGAAGCGGTTTCATCCGGACCATGGCTGGACGTTTCACGGCCATGAGGATCGCGGAGCCCGAATGGTTCCCAAGATTTTCAAACGCCTGAAGTTGCCGTTGGACCAGCAGATGAAATACGTGCAGAAGTTGGTTCTGCTTCACCTGCGCCCCATTGCCTTGACCAAGGAGGAGGTGACGGATTCAGCTGTTCGCCGGTTGCTTTTTGAAGCGGGCGATGACGTCGATGACCTGATGGTCTTGGCCAGAGCAGATATCACGTCGAAGAATGAAGCCAAGGTCGAACGCTATCTGCGGAACTACGATGTAGTGGTGCGGAAATTGATTAAAGTCGAAGAGAAGGACAGGGTCCGGAACTTTGAGCCGCCAATCAGCGGAGAGGACATCATGTCCCATTTTGGTATCCCACCCTGCCGTCCAATAGGGGCCATCAAAAACCTAATCAAGGACGCGATTCTCGATGGTCACATTGAAAATGACGTTGAAGAAGCGCAGGCATTGATGGCGAGAATTGGCCCTCCCATCCTCAGCCATTGGAAAGGGATTCAGGACCGGTTGGCTGACGGTGAGTTCAATGAGAAAGTGGCCCGAAACGCTTTCGACGATTGGCTTAGCACTTTGGAAGTCAGCCCTTCCAGCCGTCCTTGAGCGTGACTGAGCGGTTCCAAACTGGGTGGCCAGTTTCTGCCGACCGTTCGCCGTCGAGTGAGAAGTACCCGAGCCGTGTGAACTGATAGGGCACGCCCCCTTTTGCGTCTGAAAGGGAGGGCTCGAGCTTACAGTTCAATTTGGTTTCGAGGCTGTTGGGGTTCAGGAATTCGACAAAGTCACGTCCGTCATGTCCGTCGGGCGTAGGGTCTGAGAAGAGGCGGTCATAGAGTCGAACCTCGGCATCGATGGCGGTGGCGGCATTAACCCAGTGCAAGGTGCCTTTGGCTTTGATTCCGCTTGTGTCTGATCCACTTCTGCTGTCTGGGAAATACTCCACGTGCACCGCTTCTACTCGCCCATCTGACCCCACGATGTGGTCCACATATCGCACGATGAAGGCGGATTTTAGCCGAACAGCTTTTCCGGGTGCAAGGCGGAACCACTTCTTGTTGGCCTCTTCCTTGAAATCGCCCCGTTCCATCCACAGCTCCCTGCTGAAAGGCATGGTGCGGGTGCCTGCTGAGGGGTCTTCTGGATTGTTTTCGGACGTCAGGTCTTCTGTTTTGCCTTCTGGGTAATTGGTGATGACAAGTTTGATTGGGTCAAGCACGGCCATTGCTCGGTTGGCTGCTCTGTTTAGGTGGTCGCGAAGTGCCCATTCTAAAAGGCTGAAGTCAATCACGTTTTCCCTTTTGGCGATGCCCACCCGGTCACAGAAGGTTCTGATGCTTTCTGGGGTGAATCCCCGGCGACGGAGTCCGCTGATGGTCGGCATGCGGGGGTCATCCCAGCCGTCCACAACACCGTCTTCGACCAAGCGCAAAAGTTTGCGCTTTGACATCACCGTGTGGTCGAGGTTGAGCCTCGCAAATTCGATCTGCCGGCTGGGGAAGATGTTGAGTTCTTTGATGAACCATTCGTAGAGGGGGCGGTGAACTTCAAATTCTAAAGTGCACAGGGAGTGGGTGATGTTCTCGATGGAATCACTCTGCCCATGCGCAAAATCATACATTGGGTAGATGCACCAATCGTTTCCTGTTCTGTGGTGGTGTGCGCGCTTGATGCGATAGATGATGGGGTCCCTCATGTGCATGTTAGGATGCGCCATGTCGATGCGCGCGCGCAGCACACAATGCCCATCTGGATGGAGGCCATCGCGCATTTCTTGGAACAGTCGGAGGTTCTCTTCTGTGGTGCGGTTTCGGTGTGGGCTGTTCGTTCCAGGTGAAGTTGGGGTTCCTTTTTGCGTGGCCATTTCAGAGGCGCCCTGATGGTCCACATAGGCTAATCCTTTCTCGATGAGATTGACGGCGAATCCGAAGAGCTTTTCGAAGTAGTCGCTGGTGTAGAACTCCCCCCCACTCCATGAATAGCCCAACCAAGTGACGTCCCGCTTGATTGCGTCTACATACGCCTGGCTTTCCTTCTCGGGGTTGGTGTCATCAAAGCGCAAGTTGACCAAGCCATTATGCTTTTCGGCCAAGCCAAATGACAGGCAGATGGCTTTGGCGTGTCCGATGTGGAGGTGGCCATTGGGCTCCGGCGGAAATCGCGTGTGAATGCGTTGATGCTTGCCGGAATTGAGATCATCTGCAATGATTTGCTCGATGAAATGAAGGGGACCGTTCTCTCCTCCTTCGTTTAAGTCTGACTGTGTGCGCTCGTCGGCCATTCTGCAAATCTATCCTGTCTGTAACGCCTTTGCCCCCTTCTTGTGGTACTTCGTACTGATTGGTGAACCATTTGCCACTTTAATGGGTAGGGTGTGCGTGATAAAACGCTCTCTTACCCCTGTTGCTGAGGTGATTCGATATCGCCTTCGTCGGGGAGACCGCGTGGTGGGTTGGATGAGGCAGGAAGAAAATGGATCCTGTTTCTACAGCCGTGAGGGCCTTTGGTGGACAGGACGGCCCATCAAGTGGGCACACCGAGATCGCTGTTGTGGCTTGCGTGATGTCGACGACCGTTGGCTTCACGAGGGAGATTTGCTCCGTGATGTAGACGGCCCTTGGTGGCAAAAGAACCGAACATGGGTCGTCCTGTGCGATGAAAATCAGGGTTGGACGTTCACGAGAACAGGATGGGCACAGAATTTCCTTTCCCTCGGAAAAGAAGAAATCGAAAAGAGGCGATGGCGTTGGGCGGGTGTCGGTTGGCGCTGATTGCTTCAGAGCAATTGAATGCGCTTCATCAACTCATCCTTGTAGGTGCGTGAAATCGGGATTTCATCCTGATCGATTTTAATCACGAACTGGAAGGTATCAATGTGGGTCACACGGTCAATGTTGATTACAAAATTTCGACTGACCCTTACAAAGTCCTCGTGCGGGAGTTTGAGCAACAAATCTTTCAAGCTTGCTTTGACATTGTATTTCCGTTCGCCCACGTGAATGGCGCTGTATTTGCCTTCCACCTCAATGAACCGAACGTCTGCCAGGTGGATGCGACGAAGCTTGTTGCCTACTTTGGTGAAGAAGTGCTTTGCGCGCGTCCGTTTGGACGCCATTTCTTCGAGTGCGGAGGTCACCGCTTCTTCTAACCCCTGAGAATTTGGCTCGACCTCTCCTGTGGCCAAGGCCATTTCGTAATCGAGCACCTGAATCTTGTTTTGGGATTTCAGTTGAGAAACGAATTCCTCGATGCCATTGGATCTGGTTGTCACAAGAATCAAATCCGGTGGTGCAAACAGGCAAAGACCCGCTGCTTCGGTTGCTTTGTTGGCCGTTCGGATGTCGCAACCCAATTCTTCTAAAAGGGATGCGGGGCCTTGAATCGAAGGATTCGTTCCGAGAATGAGGATGCTGGGCTTTCTTACCATGTCATTAGAACAACACGGTCCTCCTTGGTTTGTTTTGTTTTCATGTTTTTTTGGTGCAGAGCACTCATTTGGGGCTATGACTGTCTTGCATTGGGCATGATGTGCATCAACTGTGCTTCCTAATTTTGCATTTATGTTGTGGAACGGTCTGGCTGTAGGTGATGAAGAGACCTTGGTTGAAGAGGAAGTCGCCTTGGACGATGCGGTGGCCGAAGGTTGGCATATTGTGCTCTACAATGATGATCACAATACGTTTGATCATGTCATCGATTGTCTGATGGCCTATTGTGGCCATGAAGTTTTACAGGCAGAGCAGTGTGCCATCATCGTGCATACCAGGGGCAAGTGCTCTGTCAAGAATGGCGATTACGATGAGCTTGAGCCGATATGTACGGCCTTGCAGGAGAGGGATTTGACTGTCGAAATTGAGCCCTCTTGAGGCTAGTTTGTTGGGCTTTGTCTATTTTGTGCAACACCTTGTTTTCGGGTTGCTGTGCGTCTTCCGTTGTTCATAGGGACTTTTTGCCTGTTGTGCCTTCCGTGTAATGGAGAGGCACAGCAGTGGATAGATGTAACCCAGGATTACGCTTTGCAGGCCACGACTCAAGCTAGTTGGCTGGGATGCGGAATGAGCCTTGCCGATTTCAATTTGGACGGCTTGGATGACCTCACCTTTGCAAACAGCGATGGCAGTGTGGTTGCGTATGCTCAGCTGCAGGGCGGGGGATTCGAGTTGGCCCATACTATTTCAGGTACTGAGCAGGCCCAAGGTGTGGTGTGGTTTGATGCAGACGGGGATGATGATTTGGACTTGTTTTTGACGCGCCGGTTTGCCCCCATGGAATTGCACATGCGATCCGGTGATGTGCTCGTAGATGAGGCAGTTGATCGAGGTTTGCCAGGAGATTCATTGTTGCAAGGGCGTGGAATATGTCTTGCCGACTATGATTTAGATGGCGACTTGGATGCATACGTGTGCATGTACCATGACGGGTCGGGGTCTGTGGAAGAAAATTTTCTGTTTAAAAATGACGGAATGGGCTTCTTCGAAGACGTCACGCAACTTGCAGGCGTCGGCAATGGGTTGAAGCACAGTTTTCAAGGCATTTGGTTCGATTATGACCGCGATGGTGATGAAGACCTGTGGGTCGTGAATGACCGGACTGTTTTTCCAAATGCCCTGTATGAAAATCAGGGTGGTGACACGTTCATTGATGTTGGACCGACTGTGGGTGCAGACCAATCCATAGATGGGATGACGGCCACTGTGGGGGATTATGACAATGATGGTGAAATGGAACTGTTTTGCACCAACATTGAAAACAACCCCAACATTGCGTTGGATTGGGACGGTACTGTCTATCAGGAAGTCGGTTCTGAGGTTGGAGTCGATGGCAGCCGTTACAGTTGGGCAGGGTGTTTTGTTGACGTAGACGGTGATATGTGGAGCGACTTGATGGTGGCGACCTATCGTTTTCCGATGTCCATCCCCTATGACAACTATTTCTATTTGAATACGCAGGAGGGAAATGCGTTTGTGGACATCACTGCATCGGAACTTCCGCACGCACACAACCAGCTCTATTGCCTTGGTGTTTGCGACATTGACCATGACCTCGCACCTGATGTTGTTGGGTTGGGCAACATGCCCATTGTTCAGATCCTGCGAAATGGCACAGCAGATATGGAGAATCCGCCCAATCGGCTTGCCGTTCATCTCTGTGGAACGGAGACCAACCGTTGGGCTATTGGCGCCGAAATCGAGGTTCACGCGGGCGGTTTAACCCAGGAACAATTCGTGAGTAGTGGTTCAGACTACATGACCCAACAGGCCTTCACACGTTATTTCGGTTTGGGCAATTCTACCATGGTGGACTCTGTGGTCGTTCGCTGGCGGGGAGGTAGTCGAGAGGTTTGGTATGAATTGGATTCCAATTCCGAGTTGTTCTTGATTGAGGGGAGCTCAACCGCGCAAATCGCCGTTGAGGGAACCGCATGTATCGGTGATACAGCATGGGCCACGGCGCCATTTGAAGCACCTGTGATTCGCTGGAATGGCAATGTGGTGGGCTCCCCCACCATTCCATTGACGGAAGCGGGAACTTACGTGGTGGAGTGCGAATGGCTCGGGGGATTGTTTACCTGGACCGATTCCATTGAATGGGAAGTGGCGGCGCCCCATGTGTTGGCTGTGGATTGGCTGGAACCGCTTTGTCACGGGGACCAAGGGGCCTTGAATTGGGTTGCTCAGGAGGGACTTGTTGTTGAGTTTGAAGGACAGAGTTGGGGTGCAGGAGAGTCTGGTGTTTTGCACTTTGGAGGACAAGTGTCTTTCAATACGTTTGACCCCGCGACGGGGTGCACAGAGTCTCATTTCATGTTGCTCTCCCAGCCCTCGGAATTGGGTGTTGTTTTGAATTACTATCCAGCCCTTTGTCATGATGACCTAGGCCAAATCGAGGGAATGGGTTTCGGGGGGGTGCCGGGCTATTTATTCGATTGGGGTGGTATTGATCCCAATGGCTTGTCCGGGGGGCAAGTTGAGTTCACGATGACCGATGCCAACGGGTGTGTGTTGGACTCTGCACTGGAAGTGGTGATTCCGGATCCTCTTGTTGTAGAGGTAGACGTGGTTCAAGAAGAAGAGGGCAATGACGGAAGTTTGAACTTGGACATTTCTGGAGGAAGTCCGCCCTATTCGGTTCTGTGGAGCACAGGAGCGGAAGGAGATACCGCCCTTTTTGGGCTGGAACAGGGAGCTTATAGTTGGGTCGTGGAGGACGCCAACGGGTGTCTTCTTCTGGGGCTTCAAGAAATTGTCAACCTCAACGTTCTTTCTGAGGGAGGGGGAGCGTTGCCTTGGCGCTTGCAAGCAACAGAAGGTGGTTGGCGTTTGGTGGGCACACCTGCAGAGGGCGATTGCTTGGAGGTCTATTCTCTTTCGGGGAAGCGTGTTTTGTTCCTCCCCCTTGTTTCAGGGTTCCCCATGGAATTTGAAGGCGCTTCCTTGCCATCACACGGTGTGCTTCGGGTTCTCGGAATTGATGGCGCGCTGCGCTTCAGTCGGGTTTATTGAGCCACAACCGTCCCTGCACCTTTTAGAAAGGCCACTTCTGACTCTGGGTTTTCCGCTTTAAACACGGAGGAGCCAGCGACCAGAACATCTGCGCCTGCGGATACAAGGGCGGGCGCATTCTGCCGCCCTACTCCTCCATCCACTTCGATCATGAACCGGTGTCCAGATGCCTGGCGCATGGCATCCAATCGCTTCACCTTGTCGATGGTGGTTGGAATGAACTTTTGTCCGCCAAACCCTGGATTGACGCTCATGATGCAGACGAGGTCAAGGTTGCCCAGAACTTCCTCGATGGCATTGAGTGGGGTGTGTGGGTTGAGGGCCACTCCGGCCTTCATGCCCGCTTCTCTGATGGCTGCCAGCACCCTGTGGAGGTGTGTGCATGCCTCGGCATGCACGGTCAGGATGGAGGCATTAAGGTCAGCAAACGCCTGGATATAGCGGCCGGGCTGTTCGATCATCAAGTGAACGTCCAGTGGCTTTGTTGCATGTCGTCCAATGGCTGCGATGACAGGCATGCCGTAGCTAATGTTGGGGACGAAGGTTCCATCCATTACGTCGATGTGGTGCCAGTCGGCTTCGCTTCGTTCCACCATTTGGACGTCCCGACCAAGATGTGCGAAGTCTGCAGCGAGTAATGAGGGGGCTATGAGATGGGCCATGGTGCAAATTTGCTTCTCATATTCCTAAGGAAGCGAATATTGCAGTATGGCTTTATCGACAGTTCGCAAAGGAGGTGTGGACAGCGCAAGTGATTTTCAGGTCATTGGTTTGACTGGCGGCATGGGGGCTGGGAAATCGGTTGTCGCCCGGATTCTCAATGGAATGGGCCATCCTGTTTATGACGCGGATGCAGCGGCCAAGCGCTTGTACAATACAGACGCCGGTCTGTTGGAGGCTGTTGTCGGCCGTTTTGGTCAAGCCGTTTTGGATGGGTCTGGGTCTTTGAATCGCGGCCACCTTGCTCAAATGGTGTTTTCCGACGCCAAGGCCCTGTCCGCGCTGAATGCCCTCGTTCACCCTGTTGTCGCCAAGGACTTTGAACTGTGGAGGAGTGGGCACCGTCTTGACGGGGTCCCGTTTGTTTTTCGAGAGGCTGCCATTTTGTTTGAATCCGGATCAGATCAGGATTGCGATTTGATTTGGGGTGTTCAGGCCCCGGTGGCGTTGAGGGTGACTCGCGTTCAACGCAGAACAGGTTGGTCTGAAGATGAAATTCTTCAGCGGATGTCCCGGCAATGGCCAGAAGAAAAGGTGCTTGAACGGTGTGATGCGGTTGTCTTGAACGACGGCAGGGCCCCTGTTGTTCCTCAGGTTTTGAGGCTGCTGGCTGCATTGGATGCTGGCCAACATTCCAGGTGAGGGGTCAAGGTTGAATCTTTTCGTCCGCAAACAAGGCGGTGACAGGTTTTCCCCCCGAAATGAAGGCCCCCCGGAACATGCCGGGGGTGTTCATGGAAAAGACGGGATGGCCCCAGTGATCAATGGCGACAACGCCCCCATCTCCGCCGAGGGCGGCCATTTCTTGATGAATGGTTTCGCCGGCAGCTTCTTCGAGGGAAGTCCCAGCGTGCAGCATCCGCGCGTGGATGTCGTGGGCAACGCTTGAGCGAATGAAGAACTCCCCCCACCCAGTGGCAGAAACCGCACAGGTTCGGTCATCAGCCCAAGTCCCGGCACCGATGATTGGGCTGTCCCCTATTCGGCCATGTCGCTTGTAGGTCATTCCTCCCGTGGAGGTTCCAGCGGCCAGGTGTCCCTTTGTGTCGAGGGCGACGCAGCCCACCGTTCCAAATTTCTCTTGGGTGGTGTCCCGTGCGAGGGCACGCTCAAAACGGGCCTTTGCTTTTTGGGTGTGAAACCACCCCGGTTCGGCCGTCTCAGCACCCACCGATTGGGCGAATTCACCTGCGCCATGCCCGCTGAAGAACACGTGTTCAGATTCTTCCATGACGGACACCGCGACTTGAATGGGGTGACGGAACCCTTGGAGTCCGGTCACTGCTCCGCAATTCCGGTCGGATCCGCGCATGATGCTTGCGTCCAATTCGTGTGCACCTGATGCAGTGTAGACGGCACCCCTTCCCGCGTTGAACAGGCTGTCGTCCTCCATCAAGGCAATGGCCGCGACCACAGCCTGGGTTGCACTTCCCCCCTGTTCCAGAACCTGCCCCCCGGCCTCCAATGCTTTTGTCATGGAAAGCCGATAGGCGGCTTGTTGTTCGGCACTGAGGCTTTCTGTTCCGAAATGACCTGCGCCTCCGTGAATGGCGATGGACCAATGGGCCTGAATGTCCTCTGTACGCTTCGCTTGGTGTGCATTTGAAGGTGCGCTGGGATTGGAATTGCAGGCAATCAGAAGGGCTCCCAACCCGAGAAAGAGGCATTGTCGCATGTTGAAAGTTACTCATGGGGATTAAGTAGTGTTCGCGGCCTATTTTGCCCCTATGATGGAGCATTGGCACTTGTGGACGTTGGTTGTGCTTGTCTTGTTGATTGGTGAAGCGTTCGTTCCCGGTCTGGTGCTTGGCTCACTTGCAGTCGGTGCCCTCGCTGGTGGCCTGACCAGTCTGATCACGGAGTCGTGGGAATACCAGTTCGTTGCTGCCTCTGCAGGCGCCTTGTTGTCCTTGGTTTTTTTGCGTCCCATTGCGATGAGGACCTGGTTCAGTGGGGACTCGGTGGCCACCGGAGTCGATGCACTTCCGGGCCGCAGAGTCCGCGTGACCGAGGCGTTTAACCCCATGTCGGGCCGCGGTCGCGGTCGCGTGGATGGGGATGACTGGCTTCTGGAGTTTCCCAAAGACTGGTCCGGCCAGCGCAATGAAGGTGAAGTCGGCTTGAATGACCCCGCCAGCATAGCAGTGGGCGACCTCCTCGAGGTGGTCCGTGTTGAGTCGAATGTGCTCATCGTTACCCAACCCTCAAACCCTTAATTCTCATGGAAGGTTTTTCTTTTATTTCTATCACCCTCCTGATTCTGGCGACCGTCGTTGTGGTCAGGGGCCTTCGCATTGTCAAGCAGAGTGAAGCCATGGTCATCGAGCGGCTTGGCCGCTATCGCACGACCCTCACGGCAGGCATCAACATCATCATTCCTTTCATTGACCGCCCACGTGCGAGTGTCTGGCGGTATGCCAAGGAAGACAGCTATGGAGAGCGTGTGATTGCGTACCGCATGATGGAGCGCATTGATTTGAGGGAGACCGTGTTTGACTTTCCCCGACAGAGTGTCATCACCCGCGACAATGTGGTGACAGAGATCAACGCCTTGATTTATTTCCAGGTGGTGGATGCGGTCAA
>Ga0115013_10001398_pt1 | contig 14043 bp, 10 predicted proteins | sample SouAtlMetagenome_2_FD_88686 | JGI IMG/M metagenome (GOLD analysis project Ga0115013, IMG submission 88686) | Marine eukaryotic phytoplankton communities from Atlantic Ocean - South Atlantic ANT15 Metagenome | ecosystem: Environmental > Aquatic > Marine > Oceanic | place: South Atlantic Ocean...
CTATATCAGGGATGCCAGAATCTTTACGAGCCAATAAAGAAAGACTCATAAAGTTCGTAGCTATCAAACCACCGCCTAATACTAAAGAAGTTAGGCCATTAAATGACTTAAATTGAATCATTTTGAAAATGGATTAACAGGGCCAGTACTATTAGGAAAGGCTGGTTTTGGCATCTTTACCATTGATTCTTTAACAACAGTCAAAGCCTGATCAATAATTTGATTAGTAATCTTTGTGCGTTGTGTATAAAGAAACGTACCACCACCTACTGCTACCACAAGAGCAGCAGTATTTATATAGGTGAGAATTTTAATCATGCAGGACAAGCCTCACCACCAATTCCAGCTTCTTGATCTACTAATTCGAGAACTTTCAACTCTAACTCTCTAATTTGTTTGTTTAAAGGAGCAAGGCTGGCTTCAGTTGTAGCGTTTAAATCTTTTAACAATTCTTTTACTTGTGCATTGTAATTACTAACAATTTCATCTCTTTGCTGGATTAAACCTGCTTTTTCTTGTGCAAGTTGATTGCGATCAGCCATAAAAATAATACATTGTTACCAAATTATATACCTACTGTCTATCCTTGACCTGTTCGGCCAGCACTAGATCATGCTAAACCTACACGTTTTTTATTCTCCTCAATAATTGATTCAAGGTCATAATCAAGTTCTTTTGCTAAGGGTGTAAACAAATCAAAAAAAGTATTTTTAAACTTATCAAGAAATAGTTCTAAATCCTCTTTCCTTCTATTGCCTCCTATAAATCTTTCACCTCTATTGATATACGGATCTGCTTTTCTTAACTCATAGAAAAAACCTTCTGTTATTTTATTTTTAATTTCATATTCTTCAATTTGTGCCATTCTTTCTTTTTTACCTGAAGCAATAGCATTATCAATATCTTTTTCAGACCAATCAAGAAATAATTTATTATTTACCTTGTTTAAGGTTCCACGTATATCTTTCAACATATCCTCATATTTTATAATTATTGATGCTTGATCTTTCCACGAATTGTAATGAGAATACATTTTTTCAAGTTCTTCATTCATCATAGAAAATTGCCCTGCAACATTATGTGATTTATAAATTAAACATCCGTTAATTCTTTTATGTGAAAGCCATGAAAATAAAATATCTAAAGGATTTCTAACAATAAGAATTGAACCTTCATTATCTGTCAAAGTAAGTCTGTTACTTTCGTATTTGCAATGTGTTTTCAAGAAACTTCTTTTAGTATTCACGGGCCAAACATATTTACTATCGTCATGAGGATAAAATTGGTCAATCTCAAATGACGATTTTGGTAAACCTTTTTCGGCTCCATAAACAAGAAAACGAAACCAAGTAGCACCTGATTTTTTGTAAGATGCGACTACAATTCTTTTCAAGATAAATCTTCTTTAAAATCAAACAATAAATGAACTCTATCAATATTAGATCTATTTGTAACTTGATGATATTTTAAATTATTAATTTCAATAACATCACCTTTTAACATTGGTATTTTTTCATTTTCTACTATAAATTCACATTTTGGATCAGTAATTATTGGTACATGAATTCTATGCGTAAACTGAAAAATACCTTTAGAGTCAGTGTGTTTTTCAATTTTTTTTCCTGCTGGCAAATTTGCTAATAAAGAATGTGTTACAACATATTTTTTTATATTTAAAACTTTTGCTGTTTGAGCAATTATTTCGTCAACAAGTGAATATCTTTCACAAGCTTCTGTTTTTTGAATTTGAATTTTTTTGATTTTTATATCTTTAAATATAATTGCTTTAGTATCTTTTTGAACATTATTTCTATCTTGTCTATACGTTCTGGCGTTCCAAGATTCAATAGTTTCACTATTAACTAAATTCTCTAAAGTTACTAATTGATCGTTGCTTATAGAGAATAATTTTTTATAATTAGAGTTATCATAAATGTGCATATTATGTTTCTTTTACTGGAGGCTTACTAGGGAATTCATGATCCCAAGGCCACTTGCTGTCTTTAGTAATGTCTCTTAAAAGTTTTCTATATTCTTTATATTCTACAATTTTTTCTTCAGACAAAGGACAGTCCAATAGTTGTGTCCAATCCGTCTCTTGTAACATCCAATCTCTTTCTTGAAGTTGTGCTGCTAATCGTTGGTCATACTCTATTGTTTTTTCTTCTTCTGTTAATTCAACAGAAATCCATTTAGTATAATATTTTTCATCTTTTATATAAACTCCATCTCTTACTATTTTTTGACCTCTAGTTGCTACTGGAGTAACTTCTACAATTACTTCTTTGAATAAAGGATTCCAATCTTCTACAGTAAAAGAAGAAGTAAAAGCCTTAACACGCAAATCATCAAAAGCTCTTTTTAACTGAGGAAATGTATAGCAATCTCCTGTTTCAGAATTAAGGTATTCCATTCAGAATTAATATATTTAATTTAATTATAATTACATATCCCTAATATTTGTAGAAGGCCAACTTCTGTAATCTTCTTCGCTAGACCATAAAATCCGAACAGAACCAGCACCACCACCTCCACCAACTTGGGAATAGATTCCCCCTCCGCCCCCTCCACCAGCGTAACCACCATTCCATTTTTGGTAAAAATAATTATTTGAATTTGGATGGTACGAAAGTTGGCTAGGCGTTCCACCACCACTAAAGGCTGCTCCTGAAGGATGATAACCACCTTCTAATCCAACTTCAGAAGAAGTGTTGTTATAGGTGGTTTGCAAAAGACCAGTTAAAGAATTTGTATTCCAAATTGTTGCATACCCTGTAGAAATCCAACCTAAAGGGCCAGTGCCACCTCCACCACTAGAAGCTTTTAGGTTGCTATTACTTTGTCCTCTACCACCACCACCAGAGCCACCACCCGCACTTACGCTGCTACCTCTAGTAGGAGGAGTAGCAGAACCATAAAAACTAACGCCTTGTCCACCATCGCCGTTATACCCTGCACCGCCACCGCCACCGCCTGGACCGCCTGCTAGCCCTGTCCTGCCTAACCCTCCATTGCCTCCATCATGCCCAGTTCCTCCTGTCCAGCCAGTACCAGAAGAAGCATAAGCACCCCCAGACGCTGAGCCACCATTAGTTTTGCTACCAGCCCCACCGCCATAAGCCTGAATATAATTTCCAGAAGGTATTCGTTCACCACCGACTCCACCAGAGATAGTAGAACTTGTTGCAAAATAACTTCTTCCTCCTTTGTACCCATTATTACCTTGTCCACTAGAACTACCAGTTCCACCATTTCCACCTGTGCCTACACCAATTTTGTAAGTAGTACCTGCGGAAACAGGGATTTTGTTCTTATAAATTAAACCCCCTCCTCCTCCTCCTCCCCCCCAATAATACTCCTCAATATCTCCTACATAAGGAACATAAACACTGACATATCCACCACCTGCACCTCCACCCCCTGCTCCTATACACAAAACATCTACCATCGTTACGTCAGCAGGGCAAACCCAGTCCCATTCATTGTTATGGTACTGAACTTTACTAGAAGGGTATCCGCTACCTGTAGCACTACTTATGCCACCTCCAGTAGCATTGGAAGCTACAGCAGTTTGATTAGCCCATGTAGTTGTTTCTCCTTTTGCCTGTACTTGATCTCCTGTAACTCCAGCAGCTCCAGCTCCTACTAATAGTTGATGAATAGCCATTTTAAAACTCCATTAAGTAGAAATAATCTAGTGTTAGCTCAAGCCAGCACCTGAAATATAGCCAATTGTAGAACTTACAAAAAGTATAGTCGCCATTCCCCTAGCAGCCAGTGTGCGATTACCTGTTGCTGCATCAGCCGTGTTATAAAGCGTTGAAATAGAAGCCGTTAAAGTAATATTTGATCCACTGTTATTCACTATCGTAACTGCGTCGCCTGCTGACATAGTTCCGTTTGGAATTGTTACACCACCAGATGATGTATAAATATGCTTACCAGCATCAGCCGCGACAAGGGTATAAGCAGAAGACTTCGATGATTGAATAATTGTCCTAAGATTACCTTTTGAATCAGCCACTGTTGACGTGCCAGTAATAGCACCACATCCAACCGTACCAACTGTGATATTAGGCGATCCAGTTAACCCCTGAGCATTAGTTGCTGTAGTCGCTGTTGCTGCATTACCAGTACAAGATCCAGACGAACCACTTACGTTTCCTGTAACATCTCCAGTCAAAGCACCAACAAAACTTGTAGCTGTTAACGCTCCAGAACTAGAGTTAAAGGTTAAATTTGTACCAGTTTTAGGTGCTAAATCACCTGTGGCAGCAGTCGCAAATAAAACATTACAGGTGGTATCTGTAGATTCATCTGCAACCGTAATTGTGGTGGGAACTGGAATAGCTTGCCAAGAACAACTATTGTCGCCGTCTTCTCTTAAAAATTTAGTAGCGCCTGATTCTCCTGTAGATAGTATTGCTGTTCCTTCTGGAGTCGCAGAAATTGTTTGCCAAGTATTGTCTCCTCTTAGGAACTTGGTGGTAACAGAACTTCCTGATCCAAGTCTTGCAACATTGACAGTTCCTGAATCTAGATTACTAGCATTACCAGCAGTAAAACCTCCAGACGTTCCAGTAGTGTTTTGATTACCAGCAGTGTTCACACCAGGAAGATCTATAGCTGCTGATCCATCAAAGCTAACGCCTCCAATAGTTCTAGCCGTTGCCAATGTCTTAGCAGTAGAAGCAATATTGCTATTGGCTTGAACGCTATTACCCATCAACGCATGAGATGAGCATTGATAATGCAGTATTTGTGGAGTCGTATCTGAAACAACTATCTGCGTGTAAGCACCAGCCGAACCAGCAGTTCCGCTAGTAGTAACGCCTGTTGTATATGCAGTTGTTTTGTTTGCCTCTAAGTAAAAACGTAATGGATGACCTGAGTTTGAGTTATCAGCTTGGTCAAATTTATATGTACGACCTGGTGTAAGAGTTAAGAATGGTGATTCTTTACCTCCAATCTTGTAACCAGAACTTGATCCAGATCCGTAATATCTATGAGCAGCCGTTTTGCTTGCAACCGTAACTGTAAGTGTTTTTGTATTTCCTGTATAAGTTGCATTTAAATTTGAAAATCCAACTAAAGCTCCATCGTTGGTAAGAGTTGCATCCCCTGTAAAAGTAGGACTTGAACTTGAACCTGGGTCGACCCAAGATAAAGTTCCTGATCCATCACTAGCTAAGACATAACCAGAAACAGCAGCATCAGTAGCAGGAAGAGTAAGAGTAAAGCTACTAGCAATTGTGCCAGGAGATTGAAGAGCTACATAATGTGAGCTATCAGCATCAGCAAATCTGACATCAGATTGAGCATTAAGAATTAGATTTCCAGTTAGCGTTCCACCTGCGAGAGGAAGTTTTGTTGAGTCTGTTGCAGAGTCAGTAGCCCATTCAAGTGTCGTAGCTGTAGAACTACTTTTGAGCACTTGACCAGTTGTAGGTGCAACAGCAGGAAGAGTTAAAACAATATCGGCTGATTGTGCTTGTGCTTTTAATCCTGTGAAATTTGCTCCGTCACCATCTGCTTCACTTAGCCTTAATTCTTTTGCATTATCAATCGTTAAGTTGCCAGTCATGGTTGAACCAGACTTTGCAACCGCAGCATTGGCAGTTGTAGCGGCAGCATCAGCAGCATCTTTAGCTATCTTTACAGCAGCAGGAGTAGCAGCCGTAGTAGCAGAAGTAGAAGCTGCACTATCTGTTAATTGAAGAACACCAACGGCACTTGTCGTACCAGTGGCAATCTTTGTTCCTGTTATCGCAGCCGAGCCAGAAATATCAGCATCAACAATAGCTCCAGCAGCAATTGAAGTTACACCTGCATTAGTAATCCCAATATCACCTGTAATTGCAACTTGAGCAGCAACACCTGATCCATTACCTACTATTAATCTTCCAGCAGTTATGCCTTCTAATTTGGTAAGAGCAATAGCAGCAGAAGCATTTATATCGGCATTAACAATGGCTCCAGCAGCGATCATTGCTGAAGTAACAGTACCTGAATCGTTAGTTGTTATTAAAGTTCCAGAAGTATTAGGTAAAAGTATTGTTTTGTCTGCTGTAGTTGGGTTAACAACTCCTAAAGTAGTTTGATATGCGTCTGTACTAGAACCTTCAAAAACAAGCGTTGCAGTATTACCTAATAATAGCTGACCTGTAACAGTACCACCTGCAAGTCCTAGTTTTTCTGTTTCTACTTCTTCAAGAGCATCTTGTACATTTGTACTTTGAAGTTGCCCAAAAGGCGTAAAAGTAATATTACTTGCAACCTGACCAGCTACTGTTTGTGATAAATCAATTTCTTCCCATGAACTTCCAGATGTATTTGTAACACCTAAGATATAATCTGGTGGTGCTAATGCAACTACAGGAGCTGGAGCACTTGGCGTACCAGCATTTTCAACTACTAAATAAATTCCATCAGTCGAAGTTGTTGGAGTCGGAACATTAGATCCAACGCTTAAACCTGCTGCTGCACCTGCGGTTGTTACACTTGCAACTTTACTTGTTGAAGCGTTAAACGTGCCTCCAAAAACCAGCGAACCTTTTGTCAAAGTTGTTACGGGTTGATAAGCATTTCCGTCATATATATATAAATCTTCAGATACTGAATCAAAGAAGAATTGTCCAGTAAATTCAGATGTTGGGAAACCTGTTTGGGCTACAGATCCAAATAACGTTGTCGAAGCATTTGCAAGTTTTGATCCAGTTATGGAATCTGTTCCAATCCTTGCTGCATCAACAGACCCACTTGTTAACAAGGCAGCACTGTGACTTGGCAAATCTCCAGCAGCAATATTTGTTAATGCAGTAACTATTCCTTTTGCATCTACAGTTACTTTTGTTCCTGTTCCAGCAGTTACACCTGAATTACTAACGGTAAGTGCGCCTGCGCCACTTATAGATAATGGCCCCCCTGTTGGAACGGAAACAGCACCAGTGGCACTTGCAGTTGCATTTGGTAAATCTCCACTAACTAAAGCAGTACTAGCAGTTACTTGTCCAAAATTATTGAATGTAATTCCACTTCTAGTTGTACCTGTAACTGTTGCAGCAATTGAAACCGCACCAGCTCCAGTAATCGCAAGACCTCCAGCAGTAGGAAAGGATGCACCTCCTACAGCCGTAACACTAGAAACAGGTAAATCCCCTGGTATCAATGCAGTTGTGGCGGTTATTAATCCTTGAGCGTTATATGTAATTCCTGAACGATTACTAGCTCCTCCTGTAACAGCGTTATTAATTCCAAGATTCCCACTAGCTACATTCAACGACCTGTCTATATTTCCAGTTGCTAATTTTGCTGCTGTAATTGTTCCATCGGCAATCTTGGCATTAACAACAGCATTTGCAGCGATTTTTGCTTCAGTGACAGCATTACTAGCTATTGCTCCAGCATCAACAGCGTTATCAGCTAAAGCAGTTGCATCAACGGCGTTTGCTGCAAGCTTGGCACTTGTAACTGCATCATCAAGAATCTTGGCAGTTGTTACCGCATTATCAGCAATTGAAGTAGCAGCTAACGTACCAGAAAGCTTTGCAGCAGTTACAGCTCCATCTGCAATAGCAGCCGTATCAACAGCATTATCCGCTAACTCACTAGCACCAATAGCATTTGCAGCTATTTGATTAGCAGTAATTGTATTCGTTGCAATCTTTACTGCTGTAACAGCACCGTCAACAATGGCTGCTGTATCAACTGCATCGTCAGCAAGTTCAGAAGCAGTTACAGAGTTTGCTGCTAATTGTGTTGCTGTAATTCCACCTGTTGCAATTTTTGCCCCAGGAATATCTCCATTACTAAGACTTAACTTTGCATAAGTAACATTGGCATCTGTAATCTTTGCAGTTGTTACAGCGTTTGCAGCAATAGCCGCAGTATCTACAGCATCATCAGCTAACTCAGAAGCAGTTATCGCATTAGCAGCTATCTGTGTTGCAGTAACAGTATCGTTAACTAACTTCGCTCCAGTTATCGTTGCATTAGCTATTTCTGTTGCAGTTATCGTTCCACTTGCAATCTTGGCAGCCGTCACAGCATTAGCTTGTATAGCTGCACTTGCTACTTGGTTCGTACCTAATGTCCCAACCTTCGCAGCAGGTATATCTCCGTCATCAATTACCGCAACACCAGCAGCAATAAGATCTTTAACAGTTACCTTTTTGGTTTCTGTTGCGCTGACATCAGCAATGGCTAATGGGTCTGTTGCTTGAATTCCTGCTTCTGCTAAAGCAGGTAAAGTAGTGATCTTGAGATCTGCCATTGCCGACTAACTAAATACCAATATCAGCAGTTTAAACCTCTTCAAGCAATATGCGACTCTGATTTTCTTGTAATATCTTATCTGCGTTTTCTTGTAACAAGAATCCTGGTGTATCTCCTGTCTTTAATCTAATTACTCCATTTGTTACAAATTCTATTCGAGTCTCTATAACTTCAGTCACAGACACCGTTACAGCAATATTGGTAATAATGCAATTGGCTTCATAAAAAACATTTTTTCTTGCATTATCAGGATCACGAAAAATATAAAACAATCCATCAAAATCTGACCCTTGTTGAGTACGAACCAATAATTGAGCTAAATAGAAAGGAAATTCTGGGTCTTCTCCATAATTATTTGCTCGGTCTCCTGTGTCATAATCATGCTCCCAGATGCAGGTCATTGATCCTTGACCACTAATTAAGCCAGCTTCATATTGATTCCTAAATTCATCTCCAAGGTTTGTTAAATCAACTTGCTCCCTACTCGTTGTCATTTCAAATTCTCTAACACCTGCTACATGCCTAAATCTTTCATTTCTAGTACGAATTAATATATCTTTAGCAGAACTAGGAGTAACAAGAGCTAAAGCATTAGTAGTTGTACCTTCAATTGCTTTTGCAAAAGTTTCATATAAACGAATTCCACCAACAGGATCAACATTAATAAACCATTTTCCATCTGGATAACTGTGACCGTTAACTAATTCAAGTGTTGAACCATCAGCCGTTTCTATTTCTACTTCATCTCCACTAATTAACGAACCAGAACTATGGTCAACACTAAATCTCTTTGTTGATGTGTTTACGTCAAAAGGATCTAACTTCGTCTGCAAAGCAGATTGAAGCGTATCTCTTTTAAGGGCTACTTCACCCCATTGACCAAAATAAACACCCATTAATTAACCAAAGTTGTGTTGCCAAAAGGAGCACCATTAGCTTCCCAACTAATATCCGCAGAAGCAACTTCTCCTACTGCACTATTCATTGAAACACCTGTAATAAAGACAGAGAATTGAATATCTCGAACATCTGTTGAGCCTGTTATCATTCGCAGCTTTAAAACAACTTGTGTTGATTTGTCATTTTCACCATCACCTGCTTCACTACCTGTCTTAATCGCAGAAGTTAAAATTGTATTTAGGTTTGAGTCAGCTCCAGAGCCAGGAGCTTCAACGTAATAAAACAGTCTTGCACTTCCGCTATAGCTTCTAACACCTGATTCAAGTGTTCTATCTGTATCGCCTAATGAGGTCGTTTCCAATACCGCCATTGAGCTAGAGAAAGACCATGACTGAACTTTTGCTGCCTTCGTACCAGCAACATAAAGTTCTCCATCCCTGCCTGAATAAAAACCCACGACCTTAAATTAAAACATTGAGTCTATTCTACGGTGAATCTAGGCAAGCAACAAAACTACAACTAACATTACTTCTACCTTTAAACGTACTTGTCACTTTTGGAGGACCAGAATATCTCCATTTCAACCCAGAAATAGCCTCTTGAATATGATCAGTTAAACCATTTGTAGCCTCTGGACGAATAACTCCATAATCATCTGTTCCTCTTTTTGCATCACTAATTCCTTGTAATCCGCTAGTAGAACCAAACGTAACTGAATCCCATGCTTCGTTAACTGCTTCATAATTTTCAAGAATCAAAACAGCAAGAGCATCCTCAATATTTGCAAAACCTAAAGTTAAAGTTGCATTAACCCGTTTACTTCCATACCTTAAAACAGTTTTTGCACCATTTTGAGATTCAAACGTTTGTTGTGGAAACGTCCCAGGAGAATAACTTCTGCTTGATGGTGGAACGTATATAGGAAAGCCAATAGAAGCCATGTTGTTATGTCAATGTGAAGAATGTTGATGCAAAGGATTCTTTTGTGGGATCTGTATTAGCAAGTACCGCTAATTTATTATCGTTCGTTAAGGGAACATGTGCTGCTCCTACACTAACGAAACCTTCTTCTCCATACGTTATTGAATTAACTTTATAAATTCTATTTTCTTCTGTCGTATCAACTTGAGCAAATAAAACATTTCTAAGTCCAGTCGTTGCTTTTCCATCTGCACCTACAGTTAACTTTTCGTCTGTTCTTATATTTCCTAATGTCCCTGGTGTCCAACAATAAATATCAATCTCTCCAGAAATAGGAGTTCTTGACGTAACAAAACCATCAGCATCAATACTTCCATTATTGAAACGACTGCTATGTGTATTTTCTGAAATAACCCTTATATAATCTCCGCCTAGCAAACCTAAAACAGATGTAGGCGTAGTTTCAAAAACAATTCCATGATCAATTTTCTTTCTACTTGCTAAAGCTATTGCAGCAAATCTTCTTGCATGATTAACAGAAGTACACCAGCCACTTAAATCAAAAACTTCTTCTGGTAAAGCTTCTAAACTTTCAATAGAATTTTGATTGCCGTCAACCATAGCAATTGTTGTTACCTTTGTTTCAGGGAATCCGTTAATTTCTTGCTTTCTATATAAAACAGTAGCTTTAAACATTTGACGTTCTTCTGGGGTTAAAAAAGAAACCTGTAAATTACGCATATTTCCATCTGTATATAATGCTTTAATTTCAATTTTTCCATTTTGATCTGCGGGAGAGGAGTTAAAAGGAGGAACTGTTGCTTCTATATCAATTGTTCCACCATCATATGTAGGGAAAGAAGGACGCAAAGCAAACAATCCTCCAATAATTGTAAAATCTAATAAATTATATCCAGCATGAGTAAAGATAAATTCTCTTAAATTTGTACTACTATCTATAATTCCGTCCCAAGTAAATCCATTAGCATAACAGTATTTAGCCGCTTCTCGCATGTAGTAAGTATTAACACCCGAAACTCCTACAAGATCTCCTACACCATAACTTTTATTTGTTAATAAATCATATACTATTTCAACAAAATTATTAGAACTTTTCTTTACTGTTGTATTTGTAGAATTACCATAATCATCAATTAACTGAGTAACTTTAATACCTTGTTTAATAAAGGCTGAAAGTTGACTAAAAGCAGTAAATTCTTTTGTACTGCTAATTCTAATTCCAGCAGTAGCAAGATTTCGATAAGTAATCTCTGAATTAGTATTTACAATTTCATTTACAAAACAAATAGAATGTTCAGGTGAGTCATCATTACTAGAAGCTTCTGCATCATAAAGATAATGATCAGACATTACATGATGAGGATTTAAATTTTTATTATTCCAGTAACGATTAGAAGCTTCTGCATCTGTAACTGTCCATGAAGAATGAAAATCTTCAGAAACTTTTACTATTGGCTCTGGTTTTTCTGCTGCCGTGACAGTAATAACAAGGTCGTCATATTGACCATGTAAAACTATTTGCTCACCAGAAAAATAACCATCACCTGGATTAATAACTGTCCATGAATAATGCACTTGATCAGGGTTAGCCTCTGCTCCAGTCCATGTTTTTGTAACTTCAATTACTAAACCAGTTCCTGTGCTTCCTACTGCCAAATTTTCAATCTGACCATCTCCTGTTCCATATGAATTGTTATAAACAATAGGATCAGATGTAGTTACCGTTGCACCCATATTAACTTGTGCTTTAAAAGCGTGGGTTGCACGTCTAAGACCAGAAGTGCCTTCTGGATATGTAAAAATTTCCCATTTTCCTTGAGGCGGGGTTGCATCATTGACATGACTACTATTAATTGTTTCACTAGCTTTTACGACTTTATACCTAAATTGAAGATTTCCTTTTTGAGGGTTAATAACTGGTCTTGTGTAATACGAGTGGATATTTGTACTCCCAGATGAAACTGAAATAGAAATGGTATCTTCATCTTCTTGTTTCCATCCTTCTGGTAAATAGAAAACATATTCATCTTCGGCAGGATTATTAGGATTTTTCCTTTGCAAAACGCCTACAGTCGGACCTAATAAAGGTCCAGTTTCACCCGTTGAGCTTGTGTAAACATCGTCCCAAAGATCAGGACTATCCGTAGGAAACCTTGAAACATACGCTCCTCCAGCAACTGTAGGAGTAATCCCATAAAAAACTCCAGCGTCATTAGATCCTCCATTTAAAACACCAGAAACAACTTCCACGATGTAATCATTAAATTGCCATAGAGGAAGAAAATCTTGCCAATCAGCAGCATCCGTAGGCATTGTCCCTTCTTCATATTTATCTAACCCAGTAATTGCAGATCCAACAGGAGCAACAGGTTCTTCTTCTTCTCCTGTATCAGGATCAATCCCTAAAACTCCGCGTGTCCAATATTTATTATCTGTATTTCTATTTGGAGTCTCTACCTCTGGAAGAAATAAGACACTTGCATGAAAATATATACTGATAGTTAAATTGTCAGGTGCATTTTCTAAACCTACATTTGTAAACGTAAACTGATGTTTTTGTACTAATTTTTCTGCATGACTTAGAACATAAATCGTTTGGACACCAAAAGCGGGTCCATGTAAGGCAATATTATTAGATACAGGAACAAATCTATATTCATATTTAGCCGGATGAGTATGACTATCTATTGTTATTGTATTGTATTGAGCTACGGGAGAACTACCTTTTATAGCAAGAACATCTGCACCAAGAATATTTTGATATTCAATATTAGAATTTACAGGTCTTGCTTCTAATTTAAAAAGACTAATTCTATTTGTATATGTAGAAATAGAGCCAACTCCTACACTTGTATTCTTTTTTTCATAATATTCAACTCTTTCTCTAGAAGGCACAGCATTAACATTAGGAAAACCGTTAATCCTTTTAAATACTTTGCTTTTTATACCTATTTCTGTAATACGTGCTGCTTTAACATTATTTACACTTGCAATAGCTAATCTTTGGATATTGGCAGAAGCGTATGGTTTAGCAAGTGAATAATAATCTGTAAACATTATATAACCAGGCTCTTCTACTTTAAAAGTCCATGTTTTATCCATAGGTGTCGATATATCAGTATCTTCCCATCTATCTCCATTATCAACTTTAGTGCAAATAACGATAGCTGATCCAACTAAATATTGATCTCCTACTGAAACATTATCATCTACTATTTCTCTAATTCCATCTATAGAATTTTTTGCATCTACAGATCCCCAAGGAGAAAATTTATTATATTTAGCATTACCTTCTGCTGTTTCTTGAATAAAACAACTTTCATCCGTAGATGTAAGAGAATAATAGAACTCTTCATTTTTATTGACTTTACGAAACACACCAAGAGGTGCAACCTGTGGACTTTGTTTTAAATGACAAAGTTGAGGATAAGAATGATTTATTTTCCGTAATTTAATTCTTAAATCTGCTTTTGCTTTATCATCCCCATCTTTCATGAATTGTATTAATTCCCAAGGAACTTTGTAAGCATTTCCATTTGGTAAAGATCTATACGAACCAAACTCTGCTTTAGTTGTTGATGTTCTAGTACTTGAGAAATAAGGTTCAAAATTCTGACTTGGATATACTTTTACCTTAAAAGGATCATCACTTTCGTATTCTCGATTATCTCTATTGCCTAAATTATGCGTTTCAGGGGCTAAACTTTCTGAGTATTTATCATTATTCGTTAAACGATTATTATTAGTATTTGCACTACCTGTATTAAAATATAACGCAATTTTATAAGGACTAATACTATCTAAAAGTGTTGTACCTAAAGCAAAAGATTCATAATCAGGCTCAGCACCTATTTCTCCATTAGAAAACAAAGTTATAACAGAAATAATTTGTCCTATCCCTGTAGTTTTTATTTGTGACCAAAGAAG
>Ga0115013_10001400_pt1 | contig 14017 bp, 11 predicted proteins | sample SouAtlMetagenome_2_FD_88686 | JGI IMG/M metagenome (GOLD analysis project Ga0115013, IMG submission 88686) | Marine eukaryotic phytoplankton communities from Atlantic Ocean - South Atlantic ANT15 Metagenome | ecosystem: Environmental > Aquatic > Marine > Oceanic | place: South Atlantic Ocean...
AAGGTTAATTGTTTTGTTGGTGCAAATGGAGTTGGAAAAACTAATGCTCTAGACGCAATTTATCACCTATCATTTGGTAAAAGCTATTTTAACCCAATTGCATCACAAAACATAAAGCACGGTGAAGATTTTTTTGTTGTAGATGGAAGATATTTGAAAGAATCAAAAAAAGAAAAAATTATAATATCATTAAAAAAAGGACAAAAAAAAGTAATAAAACGTAATTCAAAGCCGTATGTACGCTTTAGTGATCACATAGGATTAATTCCATTGGTAATAATATCGCCAGTTGATCGAGATCTAATAACTGAGGGAAGTGAATTGAGGAGAAAATTTATTGATGGAGTAATTTCGCAAAATGACAAAGTATATTTAGACCAAATAATTAGATATAATAAGGTATTATTACAAAGAAATTCATTGCTAAAACACTTTAATGTAACTCGTACTTTTGACCAATATACAATTGATATATATAATGATCAACTTTCACAAATGGGAAACCTAATTTTCAAAAAAAGAAAAGAATTTATTGAAATGTTTTCCCCTATCTTTTTAGATAAATATAGAACTATTAGTAATAATAAAGAAGTAGTTAATTTAAAATACAAAAGTCAACTCAAGAATAAGAAACTACAAGAATTATTAAAATCAAATATTGAAAAAGATAAAATTTTACAATTTACTAGTGTTGGTACACATAAAGATGATATTGAATTTATTATAGGAAATCATCCAATAAAAAAATTCGGCAGCCAGGGACAGCAAAAATCTTTTTTAATTGCTTTAAAATTAGCACAATATGAAGTCTTAAAAGCTAAAAGTGGAAATTTACCTATACTGCTACTTGATGACATTTTTGATAAATTAGATTCTAAAAGAGTAGAACAAATAATTAAAATGGTAAATGATTCTAATTTTGGACAACTATTTATTTCAGATACTGATGCCAAACGAACTGAAAATGTGGTAAAAAGTTCTCACAAAAATTATGAAATATTCAAATTATGAAAAAAATATTATTCATAATCACCCTGCTATATCTTGGATGTAAACCAAACCCATCAAGATATGCAGAGTTCATAAATGGATATTGGGAAATTGAAAATGTTTGTAAAAATGGTGAACTTTTAAAACAGTTTAAGATTAATCAAAGAATTGATTTTTTCAAAATAAATAATGATTTGAGTGGTTATAGAAAAAAACTAAAACCTAATTTCGATGGCACATACACGTCCTCAAATGACAAGCTAAACTTTCAATTAGAAATTAAATTACATAATCGAATCTATCTTGTTTATATTGACAACAATACTACTTTTAGTGAAGAAGTTATTAAAGTAAACAATAAAAGTCTTACGTTAAAAAATGATAAAGGATTAGTATATAATTACAAAGCCTATAAACCATTAGAAATAAACTAATGAAAAAAAGATACAACAAAAACCAAAAAATAGTAGACATATTATCATCTTTTGTTAAAGATAATAAGCTTGAAAAAGGGTTAGACAATGTTCGTGTAGGAGCCGCATGGCGAAAAATGATGGGAAATGGGGTTCAGAACTACACTAATAACATTAGATTACAAAACAAAACTCTTTATGTATATCTAAGTTCATCAGTATTACGAGAAGAACTTAGCTATGGAAAAGACAAAATTATTAATTTAATTAATGAGGAATTAGGTAGAGAAGTCATCACAAAAATTATTTTAAAATAAAAAACCACACAGATGTGTGGTTAATATTATTCCAAATTTTTATTAAAATATCTCTCGAGCAGAAAAATGAAAAGCACTTTCAATTACGGCATTTTCGTTACTGTCACTACCATGAATTGCATTTTCACTTATGGAATCTGCAAATATATTTCGAATTGTACCTTCAGCAGCTTCAGCAGGATTTGTTGAACCAATTAATGTTCTAAAGTCGTCAACTGCGTTATCCTTTTCCAGTACAGCAGCTACAATTGGTCCACGAGTCATGTATCCAACTAAATCTGCGAAAAACGGTCTATCTTTGTGAATATTATAAAACTTTTCAGCATCGTGAACTGTAAGTTGTGTTAATTTCATTGCAACTACTCTAAATCCAGAAGCAGTAATCTTTTCTAAAATTGAACCTATATTACCCTTTTCAATCGAATCTGGCTTAAGCATTGTAAATGTTCTATTGTTTTTCATAACTTAAATTTAATAGGTGCAAAAGTAATGATTTTGAAATGAAAATCATTTTACATGTACTCATAAATATTGTATCTTTGAAACTTATGAAAAATTTAACTTTTAAGTCATTAAAATCTTTGATAAATGCACCTAAAAGAGTTGCTATTATTCCTCATATAAACCCTGACGGTGATGCAATAGGTTCTTCTTTAGGGCTTTACAATTATTTAGTTCAAAAAAAACATAATGTTAAGGTTATTTCTCCAAATGATTATGCAGATTTTTTAAAATGGATTCCAGGGAATGAAAAAATCATCAATTATGATTCCCATTCTATGGAAGCTAATGAATTTTTTAAAAAAATTGATATAATTTTCACTCTTGATTTTAATTCATTAAGTCGATGCGGAGATATCAAACATATAATTGAAAATACAAATGCAATAAAAATAATGATTGATCACCACGAGCAGCCTGAAGATTATGCTGACTTTACCTATTCAGACAACAATATGGGTTCAACATCTGAAATGGTTTATCACTTTATTGATAAACTTGGTGATTCGCAAATGATAAATAAAGATATTGGAATTGCCCTTTACACTGGTATTTTAACTGACACGGCTTCATTCAGATTCCCAAAAACATCAGCAACAACACACAGGGTTGTAGCAAAATTAATTGAAAATGGGGTCAACCATTCAAAAATCCATAATAATATCTATGACAACAATAGCCTTGGACGATTGAAACTGATTGGAATCGCATTAAAAAATTTAAAACTAATAAATTCTAATGCTTCTTTAATAACATTATCACAATCGGAACTTGATGAATGTGCATACAAAAAAGGAGACACTGAGGGCTTAGTCAACTATGGCTTGTCCATAAAAGGAGTTATATTAACAGCTATATTTATAGAAAACGAAAAGGAAGGCATAATAAAAATATCACTCAGGTCAAAGGGTCAGATTGATGTAAATGAAATTGCAAAAAAGTATTTTAATGGCGGTGGACACAAAAATGCTGCAGGAGGAAAAAGTTTTGATAATCTTGACAATACTGTTAAGCAATTTAAATCAATAACATCATCAACTTTAGCTTTTTCAAATGAATAAGAACATATTATACATACTAGCCGTTTTTTTGTTAAGTAATTGCCAAAAAGAAAAGTCTAGAATTCCTTTACAGCAAAGAACTGGTAATTTTATTGATTTCTCTGTCAAGTCTAATATTGAAATTAATAAAAATGAGTACATTGAAATTTCTAAATTTGTAAGTAATTCTCCATATGATTTTCTTAAATCTGATTATGGGTTCTGGTATTACTTTAATAAGAAAAAAAATAAAACTGATTATAAACCAAAATTTGGAGATAAAATATTTTACACCTTTGAATGTTTGACACTAAATGGAGAAAAAAAAATTATTGTAAATACTAAACAACAAACCTACCGCATGGAACAACAAGATATTATATCAGGTTTAAGAGAAGGATTTAAGTTGATGAGCGAAGGAGATGTGACGACTTTTATTTTTCCCTCCCATCTTTGTTTTGGACTTCGCGGAGATGAACAAAAAAAAATCAACCCAAATACAACTTTAATATACAAAGTAAAAATACATAGTATAACAAAAAATAGTTAAAAACTCAAATATCATGAAAAATTCAAATAAATTCAACATACTAATTAGTGCAGTGTTTTTAATATCAACAATGTCTTGTCAAAATAAATATCCTGAGTTAGGCAACGGATTATTTGCAGAATTTGCCACCACAATGGATACAATGGTAGTAAAGCTTCATTACAAAAAAGCTCCTTTAACAGTAGCTAATTTTGTTGGTCTTGCTGAGGGTAATCACCCTAAGTTAGCAGATTCACTCAAAGGAATACCATTTTACAATGGAACTATATTTCATAGAGTAATTGATAAATTTATGATTCAAGGTGGTGATCCATCTGGAACTGGATTAGGGAAAGCTGGTTATTCTTTTGGTGATGAATTTGATGAATCACTCAAACATGATAAACCTGGAGTTTTATCAATGGCAAATAGTGGGCCAAATACAAATGGCTCACAATTTTTCATAACAGAAGTTCCAACCCCATGGTTAGATGGAAAACATAGTGTTTTTGGACAAGTCGTCAAAGGCATTGAAGTTCAAGATTCAATTTCAAATGTGGCAGTTATGCCAGGAAGTAATAAACCTTTAGAGAAAATAAAAATTCTTTCATTAAATATTATAAGACAAGGTATGGATGCTAATGGATATAATGCTGAAAGAACTTGGAAAAAGGAACTGCCGCTTCTTGAAGAAAAACGCCTAAAAAAAGAGGAAGAAGCAAAAAAAGAAGCAGAGCGTAAACAAAAATTAGCAGAAGAAAAAATGGAAGCTACTGCATTGAAACTTATCCCGATCATTGAAGACTACAAAAACAAGTCTACAACAACTGAAACAGGACTAAAAATATATACAATAAAAAATGGGAATGGAGAAAAACCACAACAAAATGAATCACTAAAGTTATACTACGAAGGATATTTTAATGATGGTAAATTATTTGGAACAAATGTAAAATCTGTTGACGAAAACTTTGGTACTTACAATGAAATTAAAGAACAAAGAGGATTATATAACCCAATGCCAATGATATACAGTGCTGATGCACAAATGATTCCAGGCTTTAAAGAAGGTATTTTTAAAATGACTAAAGGAGAAAAGGCTTTTTTATATGTCCCTTCATTTTTAGCATACGGTGAGCAAGGTCGTGGCCCTATAAAACCAAATACAGATTTAATTTTTATTGTAGAAATGTTAGAAAACTAAAAAACATATTCTAAAATAAGTTTTATTGTTTTTTTGGAATTTCAGCTAAAATAGATTTCAGAAAAATCCAAAATTTTTGAACTGAAGATATTTGTACTCTTTCATCAGGTGAATGAGCCCCCTTAATATTTGGACCAAAACTAATCATTTCTATTTCTGGGTAATGTTTACCTAAAATACCACACTCCAAACCAGCATGACAAGCGGCAACTATTGGCTTAGAATTATTCAATTTAACATATAATCTTTCTAAAATTTTTAAAATTGTAGAATCCATATTTGGAGTCCAACCTGGATATTCACCAGAAAATTCAACATTAAAACCAGCAAGCTCAAATGTTGCTTTAATACAATTTGCAAGATCAAATTTTGAACTATCGACAGAAGATCTAGTTAAACATCCTATTAAAATATTACCATTTTCAACACTAACGCGCGCGAGATTATTTGACGTTTCAACTAAATTATTTATATCAGGACTCATTCTAAAGACCCCATTAAAAATACTTTTTAATGCTTTAATGACATTTTCCTGCTTAGTTAATTCCATGACAAACTTAGGTAATTCACATGGTTTTAGCGTTATTAATAAATCAGGTTCCAATGTGGCATATTCACTATTTATGCATGTTATCAGCTTTTTTAATTTATCTTCAAAATAGGACTGTTTCTTTTTATCTATTGTAATAATAGCTTTACTTTCTCTTGGAATTGCATTACGAAGACTACCACCATCAATATTTGAGACTCTTAAACCAAATTCATCAAATCCATCATACAATAAACGACTCATGAGCTTGTTGGCATTCCCAAAGCCTTTATGAATATCCATTCCTGAATGACCTCCTTGTAAGCCGGTAACAGATATTTCATATCCTAGAGACGATTCTGGACAAGACTCATGATTATATTTTAATGTTGCTGTAATATCAATACCCCCAGCGCAACCAACTCCAATCTCATTGTCTTCTTCAGTATCAAGGTTTAAAAGTATATCACCATCAAGAATTTTGTCATCAAGTCCTATTGCTCCAGTCATTCCAGTTTCCTCGTCAATTGTGAATAAAGCTTCAATTGGTGGGTGTGGTATGTCATTACTCTCTAATATAGCCAGTATAGCAGCAACTCCCAATCCATTATCTGCTCCAAGAGTTGTCCCTTTGGCTTTGACCCAATCACCATCAACGTACATATTAATACCTTGAGTTAAAAAATCAAATTTAGTATTAGAATTTTTTTGATGAACCATGTCCAAATGCGATTGTAAAACAACTGTCTTATGACCATTCATTTTAAAACTTGCAGGTTTTTTAATAATAACATTCCCAACCGAATCTTGAATAGTTTTTAGATTTAAAGAAATACCAAAATCTTTGACGAATGCTGTAATTGCTTCCTCTTTTTTAGATGGTCTTGGAATTGCATTAATAGCGTTAAAATTCTTCCATACTAATTTAGGTTCTAAGTTTATAATTTCTTGATCCATAAAAAATAAAATTTCCATACAAAGGTAAGGTATATACTAAAGAAAATTATATTTATTAATTTTGATTTATGACTAGAACACTCCGTATATTTTTGGCATTTAGTATCATACCCCAGATTATAGCAGTGAAAATTCTATCTCAAAAGCCACAAATAGTTGAAACTTACTACAGTATTAAATATTACCCATTAATATCTAGATTTTTGAGATCCATTTTTGAGTATTTTACATTTTCAATAGGTGATATACTTTATATTTCAGCAATTCCTTTTATTGTTTATAAATTATTTAAAAATATTGATTTTAGAAAAAAGAATTTTAATATCAAAAAAGTAATTATTAATGGATTTGGAATTATATCAGTTTTATATTTTGTATTTCATTTATTTTGGGGGTTGAACTATTACAGAATACCTCTTAACAAAAAATTAAATTTAAAAACCAATTATTCAACTGAAGATTTAATCAAGACAACAAAAGAAATTATAATTTTAACAAACAAAATTCACTTTAAAATCACTAATGATTCGAAAAAGGTAGTTTCATCAAGACTTAACTTTAAAGATTTGAAAAAAGAAATTAATATCGGATACAGAGATTTATCTAAAAAATATCCCTTTTTAAAATATTATCCATCAAATCAAAAAAAATCGCTTTTCAGCACTCCCCTAGCATACATGGGATTTAGTGGATATTTCAATCCATTTACAAATGAAACCCAAATAAATTGGCACACTCCAAAAAACTCTCAACCAATAACACAAGCTCATGAACAAGCACACCAACTTGGTTTCGCTGCTGAAAATGAGGCTAATTTTATTGCATTCCTAGCAACTAATGAAAATAACAACATTTTAATTAAGTATTCGGCCTTGACATTTGCATTGAGACATTGCTTGAATGAGTTGTTCAATACGGATTTAAATTCATTTAATTATTTAAAATCATCTGTAAACTATGGTGTCTTGAAAGATTTTGAGAATCGTCAAAAAAAATGGAATTATTTCAAAAATCCATTGCAACCTTTATCAAAAAAAATTTATGATAAATTTTTAAATTTAAATAATCAAAAATTAGGAATAAAAAGTTATAACTATGTTGTGGCACTCATAGTTAATTATTATAAGCTTAAATAATTAAACTTTAGTTAAAGATTGAATTTACAATCCATCAACTGAAAGTTTATATGTATATTTATTGTTGCTCAAAAATTTTTTACATGAAATTAAAGTTGACTCTATTTAGTCTTTGTTATTTTTTATTATCATACTCACAAGACTATAAACCAAATAATAGTAGTGTTAAATCGAATAACACAAACTTTACCGCTATTACAAATGCTAAAATCCATATTTCACATGATAAAGTTATTGAAAATGGTACATTATTAATCAAAGATGGATTTGTAGTTAAATCAGGAAAAGAAATAAAGATTCCAAAAAATTGTGTTATAATTAACGCTAAGGGTAAATTTTTATACCCGTCTTTTATTGATGTTTTCTCAAGTTTTGGAGTAAAAAAACCAAATAGATTATCATCAAGTAGTCGTTCACCCCAATATGAACCCATAAGAGAAGGCTACTATTGGAATGATCACATAAGACCAGAACAGAATACATTAGATTACTTTGAATTTGATAAAAAGAAGGCAAAGGAATTATTAAATATTGGGTTTGGTGTTGTCAATACACATTTAAATGATGGAATTGTTCGTGGATCAGGATCTTTGATCGCTTTAAGTTTAAAAGGCACTAATTCTGAGAGAATAATTTCAAAAAAATCAGGTCAGTATCTTTCATTTGAAAGGAGTATTCAAACAAATCAAGCCTACCCAACGTCAATAATGGGATCAATTGCACTGCTAAGACAACTTTACCATGATGCGGCATGGTATAAAAAAGGGAATATAAAAAATACAGACCTTGCAATAGAGGCTTTTAATTCAAATTCAAATTTGACACAAATAATATCAGCTGGTAGCAGAGATAATGCTATACGTGCTGACAAAATTGCTGACCAATTTGATATTCAATATGTTATACTTGGTGGTGGTGATGAATTTGAGCGGATTAAAGCAATAAAAAAATCCAATGCCACTTTTATTATTCCAATAAATTTTCCAAAGCCTTACGATGTAGAAAATAAATTTTTAGCTGATAAATTAGAACTAGAAAGTATGAGAGAATGGAATCAATCACCAACTAATCCTTATGTCCTTACAAAAAATGATGTTCCTTTTGCTTTGACTACTCATAAATCAAAATCAACAAAAGAATTTAAATCAAATCTTTTAAAGGCAATTAGCCACGGATTAAAAAAGTCTGATGCTATTAAATCATTAACTTTTATTCCTGCACAGATTCTCAGAAACAAGAAAATAGGAAACTTAAAAAATGGAAGTTTTGCAAATTTCATTATATCATCCAAGGATTACTTTGAACCTGATTCAGAAATAATTGAGCACTGGATAAAAGGAGTAAGACACTCATTTAAGAATATAAATAACAAAGATATTCGAGGAGAATATGAGTTTAATCTTAAAAATAAAAGCTTTTTGCTTTCAATTGATGGTTCAAATTCAAAACTAAAAGCTTCTATCAAATCCGATAATGTTAAAATTAATTGCAATATAAATTACAATGAAGAATGGTTAACATTGCTGTTTACATCCGAGGATACAACTCAGCAAAAATTTATTCGATACGCAGGAAAAATAAATAATAAAAATGGTTTTGACGGTTATGTAAATTTAAGTGATGGCTCTGAAATACCCATTAAAATCGAAAAAAACAGCAACAAAACAGCTAAATCAAAATCGAAAAATAAAATCACAAAAAAAGAAAGAGTAATTATTCCTGTAACTTATCCAAATGTTGCATATGGTAATGAGAAATTACCACAAAAAGAAACACTCCTATTTAAAAATGCAACAGTTTGGACAAACGAAATTGAGGGTATTTTATACAATACCGATGTATTAATTGAAAACGGAAAGATTTCTGCGATTGGAAATGATTTAAGTTCATCAAAAGCTAAAACTATAGACGCCACAGGAAAACATTTGACATCAGGAATAGTCGATGAGCATTCACATATTGCGGCTGCTAGCATTAATGAAGCAGGTCATAATTCTTCAGCAGAGGTTAGTATAGAGGATGTAATTGAAGCTGATGATATTGATATATATAGAAACTTATCGGGCGGGGTTACTACTATTCAAATTTTACATGGTTCAGCAAATCCTATCGGAGGAAGGTCGGCAATTATCAAATTAAAATGGGGAGAAATAGCTGAAAATTTAATATTCAATAACTCCCCAAAATTTATAAAATTTGCATTAGGGGAAAATGTTAAACAGTCCAATTGGCAAAGTTACACTAGATTTCCCCAAACTCGAATGGGTGTAGAACAAATGTATATGGATTACTTTTCTCGTGCTAAGGAATATGACGAAATTAAAAAGAGTGGAAAAGAATATCGACATGACATTGAAATGGAAGTTTTGTCTGAAATTTTAAACAAAGAGCGTTTTATAAGTTGTCACTCTTACATTCAAAGCGAAATTAATATGCTAATGAAAGTTGCAGAACATTTTAATTTTAATATCAATACTTTCACACATATTTTGGAGGGATACAAAGTTGCTGATAAAATGAAATCACATGGAGTCGGAGCCTCAACTTTTAGTGACTGGTGGGCATATAAATACGAAGTTAATGATGCCATACCCTATAATGCAGCTATCTTAAATAATGTTGGAGTAATTACCGCAATTAATAGTGATGATGCCGAAATGTCTAGGCGTTTAAATCAGGAGGCAGCAAAAGCCGTTAAATATGGAGGTACATCAGAAGAGGATGCTTGGAAAATGGTAACCTTAAATCCTGCAAAGCTATTGCATATTGATGACAAAGTTGGGAGTATCAAAATTGGGAAAGACGCTGATTTAGTTTTATGGAGTGGAAATCCATTATCTATTTACACAAAAGCAGAAAAAACTATTATTGAGGGAACAACTTACTTTGATCTAAAAATTGATAAACAACAAAGAATAAATATTAAAAATGAAAGAAATAATTTGATTCAAATGATGCTAAAAGAAAAAAATAAAGGCATAAAAACACAGCCAATCATTGTTAAGAAAAAACAAGATATGCATTGTGACACATTAGATCATAACGAATTTTAAAAAATAATTAAATGAATAAAAAAATATCAATAATTTTCATTTTATGTGTTAGTATTTTGTATTCACAACAAACACCTGCACCAATTCAAAAAAATTTAATTGCAATAAAAGGTGCTAAAGCGCATATTGGGAACGGTAAAACGATCGATAATAGCTTAATAATTTTTGAAAATGGAATATTGAATTATGTTGGAGATAACATAAAAAAAGATTTAAGTAATTGTGTTGTTATCAAAGCTTCTGGCAAAAATGTTTATCCTGGATTTATAATTCCAAATTCCACTCTTGGATTAATTGAAATTGATGCAGTTAGAGCATCTGATGATGTTTCTGAAATTGGTAAATGGAATCCCCACATAAGAAGTTTAATTGCATATAATACTGAGTCAAGAGTTGTAGAGACCATGCGTCCAAATGGAGTTCTGATTGCACAAATCACTCCTCGTGGTGGAATAATTTCAGGGAAATCTTCAATAGTAAATCTAGATGCATGGAACTGGGAAGACGCTGTAATTAAAACTAACGATGGAATACATATGAATTGGCCTAATAATTATTCGTATGGACGCTGGTGGGAAGGAGAAGATCCAGGACTAAAAGTAAATAATGAATATGATGATAAGGTTGATGATATTGAAACTTACTTTAGTAATGCAAAAGCACATATAAACAAAGCTAATAATAAAATTAATTTACCTTTTGAATCAATGAAAGGCCTTTTTAATAATAATACAAAACTATATATCCATGTAGATGATAAAAAGGGCATTATTGATGCTGTTATTCTTGCTAAGAAACATGGGATAAATAAAATAACTATTGTTGGAGGATACGAATCTCATAAAATAACCGATTTCCTAATTAAAAATAATATTTCTGTATTGTTACAAAGAGTTCACTTAAGACCTGAAAAAAATGATGAAGACTATGACCTCCCTTATAAATTAGCAAAAAAACTTGTAGACTCTGGAGTTACTGTTGGCTTAGAAGCAAGTGGAGATATGGAGCGCATGAACTCTAGAAATTTACCATTTTACGCAGGAACTACTGTAGCTTATGGTTTGAGTAAAGAACAAGCTTTACAATTAATAACACTGAACACTGCTAAAATTCTGGGAATTGATAAAAACTATGGAAGTTTAGAGGTTGGGAAAAGTGCAACACTTTTTATAAGCGAAGGTGATGCTTTAGATATAAGGACAAATAAGTTATTAAATGCATTCATTGATGGTCGTGAAATTAGCTTAGAAAGCCATCAGACAAAATTATGGAGAAGGTATTCAAAAAAATACCAAATCCCGATCGAATAGTTTTAATATTATAGTTTTTATCGATTTTAAATTTATATTCTTAAACTAAATTTATGTTCAAAGAAATAAAAAGCCTTCAAAACTCTAAAATAAAGCATGTCTTACAAATAAAAGAGAAATCAAGAACAAGAAAAAAAAGTGGTCTTTTTTTTATTGAAGGAAAAAAAGAACTGAATTTAGCAATCAAAAGTGGTTATAAAATTAAAACCATCTATTGTAACCTTGAATTATGTGGACCATCAATAAATTCTTATACTGAATCTAAAGTTGAGATTATAACAGTTTCCTCAAAAATATATAAAAAAATTGCTTACCGTGGAAGTACTGAAGGATTAGTTGCAATTGCAAAATGTAAATCTCATCTTTTAAATGATATTGAAATAAAAAATAAAAACCCTTTAATACTAGTTGCTGAATCAATTGAAAAACCAGGTAACATTGGAGCTTTGATAAGGACAGCTGATGCAGCCAATGTAGATGCATTAATAATTGCTAATCCAAGAACTGAACTTTATAACCCAAATGTTATTCGATCAAGTGTAGGAGGAATTTTCACTGTTCAAATAGCAATTGCCAAATCAAATGAAATTATTGATTTCATGAAAAATAGAAATATTCCAATATATAGTGCTGTTCTACAGAAATCAATTCCATACGACGAATTAAACTATGTTAAATCATGTTGTATAGCAGTAGGAACTGAAAATAAAGGTTTATCATATTTGTGGAAAGAATCCTGTAACGAAAAAATTAAAATTCCAATGCTTGGAAATTTAGATTCTATGAATGTATCGGTAGCTGCAGGGGTACTGTTATTTGAAGTCTGCAGACAAAGAAAAATACATACTTAAATATCTTGAAAAGATTTCTGTAAAAATGCTATATCACTATTGCTTGTTACAAATGTTTGTCATAGCTTTAGGGTATGACGGCTGAAGATATAAAAAAAGAAAATGCTACTATAGCAAGGGAGTATAAAGAACTACTCAAAGTCAGCTATAGACATTTATCAACTGATGATAAAAGGCTAATTAGAAAAGCTTTTGATATAGCCGTTGATGGCCATAAAAACCAAAGAAGAAAATCAGGCGAAGCTTATGTGTTTCATCCTATCTCAGTTGCAAAAATTGTAGCCTCTGAGATTGGTCTTGACGCTACATCAATAGCCTCTGCTCTACTCCACGACGTAGTAGAAGACTCCCCAGATTATACAATTAATGATATTGAACAATTATTTGGTGAAAATGTTGCAAAAATTGTAAATGGATTAACAAAAATATCAAGTCTAAAAAAAGATAAGGATATATCTTTACAAGCTGAAAATTTTAGAAAAATGCTTCTGACTCTTAATGATGATGTAAGAGTAATAATCATTAAAATTGCAGACAGACTTCACAATATGCAAACTATTCATTCGCTGAGAGAAGATAAACAATTAAAAATAGCTTCTGAAACTCTTTACATTTATGCACCACTAGCACATAAAATCGGTCTTTACAATATTAAGTCTGATCTTGAAGATCTGGCATTAAAATATACTGAACCTGAAGTATATGATTCAATTTTATTAAAAATTAAAGAGAGTAAAGAAGAGCAAGATCTTTACATAGTTAAAATAAGTTCAATTTTAGATAAAGCTCTTATAAAGGAAAAGATTAAATACAGTATTAAAGGAAGACCTAAATCTATTTATTCGATTCGAAGAAAAATGCAACGACAAGGGGTTTCATTTGATGAAGTATACGATAAATTTGCTGTTAGAATTATTTATAAATCTGGTTTGAAAAATGAAAAATTTCTAGCTTGGAAAATTTATTCAATTGTAACTGATTTTTTTAGACCTAATCCAACTCGTTTAAGAGATTGGATATCATCGCCTAAATCAACAGGATATGAAGCTTTACATATAACTGTAATGGGGCCTGAAGGTAGATGGGTTGAGGTACAAATCAGAAGCGAACGCATGAACGAAATAGCCGAGAAAGGATACGCTGCACATTACAAATACAAACAAAGTGATTCAAATAATGATGAGACA
>Ga0115013_10001402_pt1 | contig 14010 bp, 6 predicted proteins | sample SouAtlMetagenome_2_FD_88686 | JGI IMG/M metagenome (GOLD analysis project Ga0115013, IMG submission 88686) | Marine eukaryotic phytoplankton communities from Atlantic Ocean - South Atlantic ANT15 Metagenome | ecosystem: Environmental > Aquatic > Marine > Oceanic | place: South Atlantic Ocean...
GATGATGAAAATATTTGAATCCCAGAAGTCAAGATTCTCCAGATGTTTTCTACCGCTTTGTGAAAGTGCGTTTACGAGAATCTCTACTGACGTACGTGTATCCATGAATGATGTTGTGATATCCGCCACTGCTATTTTTCCGCCCCCAAATCCTTCTTCAGTAAAGTAGTAAAGCAACGTAAGCCTCAATCTAACGTCATCAGCAGGCAATCTGTTTCAACGCTTTTCCTTGGGAACTCCAGCAAGATAACACTCGATAACACAATAAGCAGAAACGAGTGTTTAATACAAATTTTAACACGCAACCATGAAGTTCTCCTCTTTCGCCCTTGCTGCCGTTGCCATTGCCGCTTCCAGCGTCAATGCCTTCAGCACCCCAAACACTCTTGGACGTGTTGTTGCTCAGGTGTGTTATCAATATGTCGGAAAATATTGCGGGAAAAAAATTGGCGATACAAAAGTGATCTTCTATCTGCTGTATCACATGTGTGGTATAGTGCATGGACGTCTCTTCGGGCAAAACAACAAATGCCTGGATCATGGCCATCGGAGATAATGTTATTATCGAATTTCTTGTAATTTATACTAACGCATTTTTTTGCCTCTCACGTTTCGTATGTTTGAAAATTCTGCAGCCAACTTTCCTTCAGAGCACTGCCGTCGATGCCGACACCAAGACTGCTCTTGCCACCGCTGCCAATGAAGCTCGTGGTCTTGCCATGGACTCTATTGCTGCTGCTCACTCTGGACACATGGGTCTTCCGCTTGGAGCCGCCGAAATCGGAGCATCCCTTTACGGATCCCAAATGAGCTACCACGCTGCTGACCCTCAATGGATCAACCGTGACCGATTCATCCTTTCCGCTGGACACGGATCTATGTTCCTTTATTCGTGGTTGAACTTGGCAGGATTTGACCTTCCTATGGAAGAAGTCAAGAACTTCCGTCAACACCATTCCATGACCCCTGGTCACCCTGAATTCCCAAGTTCGGAACACAACACCCCCGGAATTGAGTGCACCACCGGTCCTCTTGGACAAGGTGTTTCCAACGCTGTTGGTATGGCTGCCTCCGAAAAGATGGCTGCCGCTGTTTACAACACCGATGATCACAAGATCTTCGACCACCACATCTTCGCTCTTGCCGGAGATGGTTGCTTCCAAGAGGGTGTCTCCGCCGAAGCCGCCGCTTTCGCTGCCCATGAAAAGCTTGACAACCTTATTGTCTTGTACGATGCCAACGAAGTCACTTTGGACAAGATGGCCGAATACACCCAATCTGAGGATATCTTGAAGAGATACGAAGCCTACGGATGGGAAACGTACGATATTGATGGACACGACCTTGATGCCGTCGAGGAAGCCATCTCCTCCGCCAAGGCCGCCAAGAACGGAAAGCCCAAGTTCATCAAGTGCAACACCATCATCGGAAAGGGTATGGAAGAAACTGAAGGTACTAATGCTGCCCACGGAGAAGCCGGTGTCCCATACGTTGATGCCGCCAAGAAGAACATCGGACTCCCTGAGGGTGAAAAGTGGTATGTCTCCGAAGGAACTCGTGACTTCTTCGCTGATGTACAAAAGAAGAACAAGGCTGCCTACGACGAATGGCAATCTACCTACTCTGCATGGAAGGAAGCCAACTCTGCTCTTGCCAAGCAATTGGAAGACGCCGTCGCTGACAACACCATGCCTGCCGCAGACATGATCAAGGAAATTCCTGCCCAGGGAACTGACGCCGAAGCCACTCGTGTTTCTGGAAACAAGATCATTCAGGAAATTTCTCGCCTTGTCCCCAATTACGTTTCTGGATCTGCCGATCTTCACGGATCCACCCGTAACTACATCAACGAGGGTGGAAACTTCGGAGCTGGCTTCGACAAGAGCTACGCCGGAAAGAACTTGTACTTCGGTATCCGTGAGCATGCTATGGGATCCATCATGAATGGATTTGCATTCCACGGACTTTGGAAGATCTCTGGATCCACTTTCTTGGTATTCGTCGATTATTTCCGACCTACCGTTCGTGTTGCCTCCCTTTCCGAGTTGGGAGCCGTTTCATACATTCTTACCCACGATTCCATCGGAGTTGGTGAGGATGGACCTACCCATCAACCTGTTGAGACTGTTTCTGGTCTTCGTGTCATTCCTAACTTGGATGTTTACCGACCAGCTGATGCTGAGGAAACTGTTGCCGCCATGGTCCACTCTGCCACTCGCAAGGAAGGACCAACCGCGCTCATCTTCTCTCGCCAGAACATCGACCAGAACAACGATGTTGACTACATGGCCCGACGTGAAGGAGCCCTCAAGGGAGCCTACGTTGCCAAGAAGGAAACCGGCGACTTGGACCTTATCATCCTTGCCACCGGATCCGAAGTCCAACACGCTCTCAAGGCCGCCGCTGACATGCCTGGTGCCCGTGTTGTTTCCATGCCTTGCATGGAAGTTTACGAACGTCAGTCTGCCGAATACAAGGAATCTGTTCTTCCATCGTCTTGCACAAAGCGAATTGCCATGGAAGCCGGTGTTTCCGATCCTTGGTACAAGTACGCCAGCAAGGTCGTTGGTGTTGACAAATTCGGATTCTCTGCCCCTGGTGACATTGTCATGACAGAATACGGTATGACTCCTGAGAACTTGGCAAAAGAAATTGCATCCATGGAGTAAATAAATAAATATTAGTAAAGAATAATTTTCTATATACTTGCAACGACCTTGAGCTTGTTAGTGCGGCTCTATTAACTACATTGCATAGTTTCACTACGAACAACACAAAGTAGTGTTCGTATCGCTATAGTTTACTTTTAGTCGTGAAATATTTTAAAGGTGGAGTGCAGCTCATTTATTCATCACACTTTTAGAGAATATTAAGAAAACTCATTGAAAATAATATTCGAGGCCTTCCATGCCCAAGACACAGAACACGCATACGCATTCCGCTGAATAAACCCTCTCGTCTCGTATTGGAAGACGCGTCACAAACTTTGATGCAGACAAACGAGTCTTTCATTTAATAACCTTTTCTAGCGTGTTCAGGATAGCACATTTTCTACCTGATAAGGCTATCTGGCTAATTCAGGAATGATTAATGAAGTATTCTACTGCTGCTTGCATGAATCAATCAATACCCGTCCTTCTTCTGAGCCTCCGAGACCAATTTTGCCTTGAATACGCCACATGTTCTACTCTCCTCTCGTCGCCAGCCAGTGTGCCAACCAATCTGCCGAACACTTACCAGACCCTCTTTGATCGATAGGTTGTTAATCCCGTTGCCATAACATGGCAGAGAAAAGTATAAACATCCTGAGGGGACAGAGATATCGCCGTAAACGTAGCTCTGATCAGCCTTATTGGTACCTTCCACATTTATAACCATTCGTATTGTGCGTCTGCCACTACGACCCGTGTCAATTCGGTACGCTCCTCCGTTGAACTTCATTTTGTCAAATCCATCTCGCAATCGTGCGAAGTTGGCTGTTTCTAGGGCAAAAACCCGAGAGCTTTTTCCCATAGAGTTATCCTTGACCATTTTCTTCGAAACCTCTGGTGTGGCAAGGCGATTTGTGAGCAGCCTGACATCCAAGGTGAATTCAATTCGTTTGCCGCTGGCTCCCCATCGTGGTTCCATCCACGTCCCGGGTTCTCTTCCAATATCTACGTACAGTCTGTAATCCTGATCTCCATCTTCTTTCAAACCCTCGGAAACTATGGCCCATGGAGACGACACAACTGTTTCTGGAACTTCACTGTTGCCACCGGCTACAACAGAGTTTGTTGTTCCTTCGATTTCCATTCGCAACTTTTCTGCCTGTGCTTTTAGGCTTTCTGCCTCGGCCCTGAGAATGTTTGGTCCTCTCTGTTCCAGGTCTTTTTCAGCGTGCAATTGTGATGTGTTGGAATGCTTGATATTTGCTGCAGACCTGCTTGTGGTGTCTCGGGTATGGACATGCAGCGAATTCAGAGATGGTGACGAAGAACTAGTGAATGATCGAACCGGAAGCAAATGCAGCAAGAAGACAAGCAGCAGCTGTTTCCAGACGTTCGGCTTCCAGAATGCAATCATGAACCAACCTGCAGTGATAAAATTTGGAACGAAAGAGTCTTAAAATGGAATTGCTATTGGTTTGTTTTGCACCGTTGAACTCACTTGTGATGAACCTTGGAAAACAAGTTGTTTGCTGAATGCTCCGCTTTTTGAATTGTGATCGGCGGCTTGTGCTGAGTGGATCAAAAATCCTTGGCATTAAATAGTCCTTTCCCGATCGATTCGAAAATTTTGATGAGAGATTTTTTGTGTTTTTAAAATGGCGAAAGTCGAAAATGCAGAGGCGACAAATGTCGAGGCAAGTCCAAGGCTATTGTAGTATGGTTGTTAGAGCTGCAAGATATTTTTCACGGGCCAGTGATCGAACACTGTCACGAACGGAGCGTCGCATGCTCGAAAGAAAGCATAGAAACAGAGAAAAACGAAAATCAAGGATAGAGCATTCCTCGAACAGAATTGCTGGGAAAAAATATCGGCAGATGTTCAATGGAGAGGAATTCTATTCTTTCTTTTCAAATTCAAAACGTCTCGAAAATTTGACCGAATCATTGGTTCCTAGGCTCCCAGGAAGGAACGTGTCATTTACTCATAAATCTCTCTGGATGGCTCTTGGTTTTCGGTTGCCTCTTTTTATGTTAATCGCATATGGAATTACAAACGAAAATGTGTCACCGTATGTTATACAAGGGAGTCTTGGTCCTAGCATGTTACCCACTATTCAGTTTGTTGGTGACATCTGGCTAGTTGAGACGGGCGCGTGGCACAGAGCTTTGAGATGGGCACTTCGACAACTAGGCCAAGAGAAGCTTGCTGTCGATTCGATGTATGAAATTGGTGATATGGTGATCTGGGAGGACACAAACACAGGAAAGCGGAGCTGTAAAAGAATAATCGGTCTCGAAGGAGATACGGTTCATAGATTTGGCCAATATAGAAATTTGTACCGTAATCGGGCAGATGTTGGGATTCTTTGGCCCAAGGAAGAAAATGCCAAACAAATTTTTGGCGCCTTTTCTGGAGAAAATGAGGAATACAATGTGGAAGGAAATGGAGAGATATCACAAACAGTAATTGTGCCAAATCAATGCGTTTGGTTGGAAGGAGACTGCCCACTATTTTCGATGGACTCAAGGTATGGTAAAGTATCACTCCATTATAAGTGATCATAAAATATTTTGTCATATACAGAAATGAACTTGGTGGTTCTAATCGGTTGCTTTTCCTTGATCTATCATCACTCGCCTTTGTTCGATTTAACTTCGTTTTCACAACAATGCGAACGTATTAATAATTTCTTTCGAAGACAATACGGACCAATTCATAACTCCAAAATTCGTGGTCGACTAGCTTTCAGGCTTTGGCCTTGGAAGCGAGATGATCTCATGAATGATGAAGCAAATTCTTACCTATCCTCTTGTTGGATCAGCAAAAAGCGTCCGCTCCCGTACAGTTCCCCTCAGGATTACATCGGGAAGCGGTTCGGGTTATATAGAATACAAACCACTTCAAATAATGTTCATTTTAGCGGAAAGTAGACGGCTAGTTAGACATACGTTTAGGTATGCATTGCAGAATAAATTATAGTCTAATGACTTTAATTACAATGTTCACTTATTTCTTTTCTTAAAACCAGGAGGGTCAGAAGTAGTGCCCCGTTCCGAATAACTGCCCTTTTTTGCGTACGCTTCTGTTGTAGTTTTCTGAAGTCTTTCAAAAACATCCTGACGTGCATACTCTTTTACTCTCTGCAAGCGAGGCTCAAATTTAGTGGTTTCATCATGCTCTACCTCCCCCAAATCATCATCAGAAAGTATATCATCCAGCATTTTTTCTGCTATATTTGGATGTCCCTCATGCTTTTTTGCGAACGCTTCCGTCGTAGTTCTCTGTAGCCTTTCAAACACATCCTGACGTGCATACTCGCTATCATCCAGCATTTTTTCTGCTATATTCGTATGTCCCTCGTGCTTTTTTTCAGAAAGTATATCATCCAGCATTTTTTCTGCTATATTGGGATGTCCCTCATGCTTTTTTGCGTACGCTTCCGTCGTAGTTCTCTGTAGCCTTTCAAACACATTCTGACGTGCATACTCTTTTACTCTATCCAAACTTGGTTCAAATTTGTTGGTTTCCTCCTGTTCTGTCATACTTGCATCTTCGTCTGAGAGGATATTATCGAGCATTTTTTCTGCTATATTAGAGTGCACTTTCTCTTTATATGCTTGAGTTTTGGTCTTGTTGAGCCTTTCAAAGACATCGAGTTCATTGTAATGATCATGCTTCCTTGAATTGTTTATTAAATTTTTCTTCTCGCAAGCATCGTTGTCTGTATTTTGTGTTGCAAGTAGAGCGTTTTGTTGTTTGATTGCTCTATCATATTCCTCCATTTCATCGGAGTCGTACTCTGTCATTCGCGATTTGCCTCTCACAGAGACGTGTCGGTTTTCAATTGCCTTTTCCAAGGTACGCCCTTTTTTGTCCTCGAAGCGTTGTTTTTGCGTTCCCGTGAGGTTTGAAGGACTCAAAAGACGATCGAATACATTTCGCTTCGCAGCATCTGAGTTTTTCGGCGCCTTCTCTCTTGATTTTGATCTTTTTGGCTTTTTTTCGAGTTTCTTTTCATTTTCGTCAGAGTTTTCGAAATCACAAGATACATTCATTTTCCGGATACTCTTAAAACTTCGTTCTTTTTGTATTCCGGTGAAGCCCTGTGGGTTTGTTAGTCTATCGAAGACGTTATTGTTAAGTTTGGCCTCTGCTTCTAGTGCTTCTTGCGATTGCAAAAGTGAAGATGGCATTTTCCCTTCCGCAATTATTGCCAAATCTGCCATGATATCTTCTGCCCAGTCTGGAATTTCTTCGCTGTCACTTGATTGCAATTCAGTGTCGACTGACAGTGGTACAAATGATTGGGACTGAATCCTTCGAGATTTCATGTTTGTTCGTCGGCGCTTGGATTTACCTGAAATTGATACGGAGGTTGTTTGAAGAGCGTCGCTTAAAATATTCTGAACTGCTTCTGTTGGGCTTCGTTGCCCCTCATTTGTCTGAGATGACTTTCCGTCTGATACAACTTCTACCTGAATACGGTGCAGAGCAGAATTTAAATTATCTATTTCCTCTAATAGTTCTTCACATTCCTTTGTTTTCTCTCCAAGTTTTGATAAGGCCGATTTTTCTCTTTGTTGGTGCAGTTGAACTGAATTCTGAGCGAGTTCAGTTTCGTTCAATTGTCTCTCTAATACTTCAATTCGCTCATTTGCCAAAATAAGCAATCTCGAATTGGCGTCTTCAATAGGTTGTGATATGCGACGTCTCTTTGACTTTGAACGTCCAGGCGATGCCATTGATTGGTTCGATTCATCTGTGTGTCCTTCTTTCACCATTTCCATCAACGATAGAATGTGTTCTTGTTGGCTCTGGGCAAGTGCAGCTGCATCCAGCCTTTGTTCTCCTACATAAGCGTTGAATGCTGCCTCTTTGTCAGCGAGAGCAGATTCTGTCTCTTGTACTTTCTCGTCTAAAGAGGATGCAGTTCGAGCTAAAGAAGCAATTCGTCTCCTTTCCCGTACCACCATACCAAACAAAACTTTTGCAACAATATCTGCCCCATTGTCTAATGCCTCGGTGCCAACTATCTCATTAAATTCTTGATTGAAAATAAGAGCTTCACCATTCGGTTGATTCTCTTTATTCCTTTTCTCTCGCTTTCCAAGTCTTGATGCCAAGTTCCGAATACGTTCTTCACGATACTTGATTGCAGATTCCAAAGCATGAAGTGATTCATGCTGCCCGTCACCATCAATTTGTAGATGCTCTTCTTTTTGGATGTTTAGCTCGAGGTGTTCTTCCCATTCTTGAGCTAATTTTTCAGCAAGGTTTTCTCTTCTACTAACATCTGCGACTTTTTTATCGAAGAAATCACGAAGCTTGTCTACGTCCGCTTCTTTGTTCCCAGAGTTTTTCTTACGCGTTGTGTCCTTTTTATCTTCTTCCGATTGACGTCTCCCGAAAATAATCGGATCTAGTCCAGCTTTTTTCAATACTCCTTGCTTCACCGTTTTCATTCGCAAGCGTTTTTCTGTATCCTTATATTTTACTTTTAATTGATTCATTTGTTCAAGTCTTGTTTTCGCGATCTTTTGAGCCTTCGAAGCCTCTTGTGACTTCTTACTCACTTCTCTCTTCGCCTTATTCAATTCTCGATCCTTTTGCATCGATTCTTTCTTCATTCTTCGAACTTCTGTCACATGATTCTTTCGTTCAGAGGTTATCTGTTTTTGTAGCTCTGTCTTCTTGCTTTTCATATCCTTAACATCATTCTTCAATCGGACAATTTCAGACTCATTTCTAGACGCAACGTTGGTGAGGCGAGATAGCTCTGACTGCTTTCTTCTCAATTCGGCTACTTGAGCTTGCTTTTCTTTCAATCTTTTGGTAAGGTCTTTCCCTCTACTATGACCATCACCAAGTTTTTTTAATTCATCACTTAATTTTTCTGTCTCTGATTCCTTCACGGTCAATAAGTCTTCCATCTCTCTAAGCTTTTCTTCATAAAATTCCCTCATCGTCTCGAATTTCTCTTGTGTAGACTGGAGCTGATGAATTAATGCTTCCTTGGCCGATATAGAACTCGAAAGTTCAAACAAATCTGCATCGAGCGCTGCAGAAGCACTCTTGGGTGTTTGTTGCTTCAGAGGATTCGAGTCAACATCTTCGTCAACAAATTCACTTTCATTCATTTGAAGCTTTAAATATTTATCCGATAAATGTTTCGCTGCCTTTTCTTCTGCTTCTACTTCAGCGTCTAGCGTAACAGAATTGGACATGCTTCCGAGCACTTGCGACTTGAGGCGACTCAGTTCCGGTGATTCGGATCGGGTTCGCTGATTCTGTCTTCCTTTCGGAGGACTTGAAATATCGTTATTCTTTAATTCAATTTCATTTTTAAGACGTAATATTTCTCGTTCGTACTCAGTCACCTTTGTTATGTAGGCCTCTTGAATATCATCAACAGGATCTTTGCCTTGCGACAAAGATTTAAGCTGTAGACGATATGCATCGTTTTCCGCCCGTAGTGTTTTTGTTTCCACCTCGGCCTCAATCGCCGCTGTTGCAGTCAAACCATAGGAAGACGGAGTATTTGCCGGTCCTATCTCGGTTGCGTCTGCACCTTCAGCCAATGATTCAATTATATTCATCGGAAAAGAACATTCATCCTCTTTTCCTGATTTCATTTTAATTAAATCTATTGCCAGGCGCTGAATTTTTCCTTTGAGGTCAGCTACCAACTGTGAAGTTGAGTCCAAGTTTACGACCGCATGATTCTGAATATTCTTTGCTCGGTTGGCATAGCGTAAACAATTTAGCGTTTCCTCCATGTTACTTGACGATGGCGATACACAGGCAATCATCAGAGTCTTATGATTTCCACCTAAACTGCCTTTAAGAAGGCGTGTTAACTTAGAATCTCTGTATGGAACAAAAGTTTTTCCTCGCTTCTTCGGATCGCCTAAGGCTGAGATAACATTCCCCAGTACCAACAAACCTTTGTTGATATCAATGCCTTCCTTTAGGCGCTGTCCAGTAGCTTGAGTCCGTTTCTGTCGTTCTGATCCCGCCAGGTCCACAAAGTTGAATCGTGATGTCTTTGATTGCACATGCTCTTTCGAATTAGGTATTTGAGACTTTCCATTTTCGTTCGTTTCGTCCGAACTTGCCTTTGTTGCAGTTTGTTTCATTTGATCGACATTCATAATGGTTGACTGTTCTACGACCAACGAGAGAATTGCATGTGAACGGCTACTTCCTTCATTCATAGCCGTGGACGCGGTTACTCTTCGATACATACCAGAGGTTAGGCAGAGGAGTGCCTCTTCCGCAGATTCTACCTTGTGCATCGTCGCTCCTACCACTTCTGGTTCTTCGTTACCAACATCCCGAATCGTTAGCTTGAAATTGTTCGAAGAGGTAGTTGATTGAGGGCGAGGGTTTAGGAGGTCTCGAATTTCATCTCCGTAAATTTCAAGAAATTGTACGCGTACATCGTATTCATACGTGTTACAAGAGTCGTTAGTGGTGCAGTTACGACCACCACTGCCCACCGACGTGTTGTCACGAGAGGCCTTTTGTTCTTGTTTCTGTAGCTGCTGAAAGATGCTCCGAATCGCCCGCGGAAGGACACCTTGATGATCTTCTTGCATCATGGCGGTTACTTCACCCCCTCCCATAATTGTGTGAGTTTTCCCACTACCTGTTTGTCCACTATCCCGGACGTTAAAATTGCAAGAATGAATCACATTTGAGAGTGGTACAAACACAGAATATGAAACGATGCACTTTGGCTGAAGAAATTGCAGTACAATATAATCGTACTTACTACGCTAATACGGTCGCATTGTATCCCTCTAGACAATTGGCTACAAGCGGCGCTACTCGGTCACTGTAGACTTGACTCTGCGCTGTTTCTGTACCGAACACTTGGTCAAACGTGAATTTTGGCCCTGACGATCCACCAAGCTGAAGAACGTTGCAGATTTTCCTATCCTCACCATTGATTGCCGGCGACGTCTCATGAACTTTGATACACTCTGTGCTTCCTGCTTCTTTGGGAAGCATCGGGCGAACTCGCACCGCAACTTGCACACATCCATCAGCATCTTGTGTGCTATTGTCTCCGCTAACTGCCTTAGTACCGCCATTCATCGACCCATCTTCCATTGCCGAACCCTCCTTCGCCTCAGCAGACAGTCCAACCATCGAAATCGGCACTCCTAGAACAAATGATTGAAATTGACGTCGTCGGGCGCAACGGCAATGACGCAGGATTCGGAATTCTGCCTTTTTGAATCAAACTCAGACGACGGCGAAGTGCGCCTACTTTATCTACGTGATCGATTAGTTGCAAAAGGATTCTACAAAATTTCTTTTGTTGGTACGTTGACGTTCTTGTTGTTCCCTCCAAAATATGTTGTTTTTGAATTCGAGAGGGCGATGCCGAGCGCACCGAGCGCACCTGTTGGCGCGACTGTCATAGTTTCTTTTTTTCAAAAAAAGATCTGATCTCAGCAAATTGCCTCAGGCATCCCATATCTCCACAGAGCCACTGCCATCTCCACCATTGATGGATGGTTTGTTGGAACGGTCTTGCTTAGGGCACGAAGGAACGCAACCCAAGAGGCAACACCCGAGGCCACGACCACAACAAACCCACAATGCTGCCAAGGCACAATGTGGGGCGGGGCAGGGTGGGGGCATGGGGCAAGCCCCAGCTCCCCATCCCACCATGCCCCAGGGCCAAGCCAATTCCATGGCTCACAACGCAGCAATAGCGTTGTGGCCGAATGGTGTTTTGCATTTTTTGTTCATATCATTGGGGCAAAGCAGGACAAGCCCCATCCCAAGTGAGTCTTGCATTGGGAGACCCAAACACGTGTTTTTGCTGACCGTTGCATGACAGGCCAAAAAATGCGGTCATCTCGAAAGATCGATCCGTACGTGTGTGGCTAGAGACCTCTTTCCGCATAAACTAAATGAAAGTTTACCAAATAAAGTCTACAAAGAAGACACTTACGAAACCGAAGCTAAAAATGAGTGCTGCCGCTGCCCGTCGTCGCAAACAACTATTGGCTCGCAAGAAGCAACAAGAAGAGGCTGCCGCTTCTGGTAACGATGCCCTTGATCCCGTTTCAGCCCAACTTCAAAAACTCATGGAAGACCCCGAGGCTCTTGCCCAAGAAGCAACAGCCTACGAAGCCTTGCAATTGGCTCAGTCTATAATTCGAAAAAAGGTTCACGCTGGTAGCTACGCCGACGCTATTGAATTGGCTTGTTCCGCAAGTCTTACTATCCTGGAGCAGGGCCGAGTCTCCGTTGCATCTCAGCTCACCGCGCTTCTGGCAAATGTCTTGCGCGAAACTCACACCGTAGAAACCCCTGCCTTGTTAGAAAAACTCATGGGGTTGCACAAAGCGCAAGAAAAGGCCATGGAGGGAAAGACTGGAGCTGAAGCTGTGCGATTGAATCGGCTGGAGCGTGATTGGCTTCGTAAGTGTGTCCAGTGGAGTTCGGAATTGGGAAAGACACGTTTTGGAGATCTACAACTCCAGAAGCTATTGGCCCAGCAGTCTTGGAAATTGTCCCAGCAAATTTCAGCCGAAGGTATCACGAGCGATGATGAGGAAGAGGATGAGGTGATGGAGCTCAAGACAGACGCAATGACTCACATGGCGCTTGCCGAAGAGCCTCTAGTCATTGCCGATTGGCTCAAAACGTTGCCAAGTCCCACGGCTGCAGAAACAAAGTCCGGGCATTCTTGTCCTCCAGCAGAACGAGATGCTCTCTTGACCCGTGCGGTATTGTGCTTTTGCGCCATTGAGAATCTGAGAGATGCCTCCAAACTTGCTCGCGCTTACTTGGAGAAAGTCGAGGAACGGGACGCCGATACTTTGACCGCATCCTATACAAGCAAGGAGGATGGAAAGGCTCCCTCCCATATTATCTTTTGTTGCATGCTGATTCGCATTTGCTAAAAAGACCCAAGAACCGGACCACTCTTTTCGTGGCTACTTCGTTCCTTCAAGAGGGAACTCGATGGATTTTACAAAGTCCAAATTGTTCAATCCTACACCTCTAAAATTGGAAAGATCTATTTTAACATTCAGCCTCCTCCAAGTATGATGAACATGTTAGAAAACATGATGGGCTCTATGGGAGGTATGGGAGGTGCAGGAGGCATGCCAGGTATTAACCCTGCCATGATGCAAGCAATGATGCAAAATATGCAAATGTAATGGATGTCAAGAGACGACGAAGTTCGCATTTGAATGTATTGACTTGGATTTATCACGGAACAATACAAATTGTATGAAATTCGTCATTGTGGACGCAATGATCGATTGAGTTCATTAAGTTATTAGCTTCATCAATAGGATAATATTTTAGATAAGACAATTTATTGCTATCTTCGTTTGCAATTACTCAATCGTTAAAACTATGCGAAACATATCTTTGTTAAGTAATTTAAACTAAACTATACTTCGTCATGCAAGCACGCTAGCATACTTCGGAAAACTCTTGCAGTAGTGCCATTGCCTCAACAAGACATGTCGTAAAGTACAGATTTTTTGATCCAATCCGTTGCACTCTCACGAACTTTTGGTACATGCAATAAATTTTCCTTGATTCGAAATTCCATCTACTATAGCTTTAACTATAGCTTTGAGATACACACAATTTTATATTGAAAGGTCCCGAGAATAGTGCTGCAGATGCACTATCTAGGCTACCTTTCCAGGAGAAGAAAGATGATATTATTCCTTCTTTGAACAGTTCAGAAAACATAAATCTCATTGATAACAAAGATACCTCTGGCAGCAACAAGATCCATGTTCTCTCAAAAGTCTCAGAAGTTTACGATTTGTTTATCGACTATCCAAGTGATCATCCCAATTACCCATTGGCATTCAATCTGCTGCAACAAGCATAAGAAGAGGACGAAGAAATCCAAAATGCTAGCTACGAACTCCATCAATTCTTTGAACATCAACTGAGAGTTACCAGAAGTGGACAGAGATGATCACTTGCCATAGCTGGTAGGATTTATTCGACCAGTATTACATAGAATCATTGATGGCTAAAATGAAATTACTTCACATGGTCAAACTCAAATGACTTACAGGTTTTCTTTCGCGTCGTTAGATTGCTCTCACCTGTACAATCATGAGTTATAGAGCAATTGAACCCTTGTTCCCATCAGATCCGTTTTTCTCTCAATAACTCGTATGCACAGTTTGTGCATATAATCAGTATATAGTTAGTAGTTCAAGAATGAATTAAAAAGTGTATTCTTATGTCAAAAAAAAGCTGATGGGCTTTACGGTAACACTCTAAGATTACGCACGTCAATCCTTTTCCTATGCACTTCATAATTATCTGTATGCTCTTACGTGATATCTCCACGCC
>Ga0115013_10001404_pt1 | contig 14008 bp, 7 predicted proteins | sample SouAtlMetagenome_2_FD_88686 | JGI IMG/M metagenome (GOLD analysis project Ga0115013, IMG submission 88686) | Marine eukaryotic phytoplankton communities from Atlantic Ocean - South Atlantic ANT15 Metagenome | ecosystem: Environmental > Aquatic > Marine > Oceanic | place: South Atlantic Ocean...
TACCATCCCTACGGGTCCATGGCAGAGCCATCCCTTGTAGGGTAAAGATTGGGCATGCAAAGTGAAAAATTCATATTTGGAGTGCATTGGCTAAAAACAGCACCCAAAAAGCCGTTTTTAACCACACATTTGCTAGTTGCCACAAACTGGGTTGGTAATGCTTTGTTTTTAAGCTTGGTTTTGGAGCAGTCCCTACACCCATCAGATATGATCTGAAACATGTTAGGACTGAATATATTGCCAAGTATAACATAGATGGATGTGGCAGGAGCATGCCAAAGGGCAGGGCCCAGGTGTTCTGGCCTCCAAATGTAGGCAGTCCCGTACGAATCAAATCGCAGGGTTGTTCCAGGGAATTCCTGCAGTGAAGGGCTGGGTCATGCCAGCTTGCAGAGTCGATTGAGTCATTCCGTTCGGTGTCAGATCGGTCATTCGTAATTCAACGCACATAAAATAAAGTCTTTTTCATACCTCTGTGGAAGCGTCGAGAATCTTCATTCCGAATGAATCGATCATCACAGTTTTAATGAAAGCAACAGCGTCAACTAGAGAACACAACCTTCCAAAGTTGACAGAATTTCCTTTTCCACACACAGATAGACAAACAATCGACAGTTGACCTTGGAGTCAGACAATTTGGATCAGGTTTCCTTTTGTGAAGGACTCAGAGAGAGAGAGCGGAAGGGAACGAATTATTTTTGTCGAGCCTTGTTCGTCGTCAAGACTGCAGTCAGCAAGCAAACCATCAATCCTTTCCATTCATAATTAATACATTAACCACTACTATACAATGAGAGGCCGAAGCCGGAGCCGTGAGCCTGATCAAAGCTATGGCAGCGGTGGCAGTGGTGGCGCTAACAACGCCACCAAAAAATCCAAAAAGGGACGCCGACGGCTCATGAAACGGGCGAATTCCGGAGATTCCAACGTCTCCTATCGATCTACGGATGATTCGTATGCGGCCAACCCTAACAATCGGTACTCCAACCATACCAACTATCAGGCTCCACCAGCCTGGAACCAACCAGCCTATCAGGCATCGTCCACAATGAACATGATGGCGGACAGCAGCTCGAAGACTCTCAGCAAGAAAGGAAGCAGAGGTCGGAAAATCAAGTTGCAGAAGGGCGATAGCCACAACAGTCGAAGCAAGAGCAACAACAAAAAGGGTTATTACCCCAGTGACGATGACGAGGGATACAGCAGCAGGGACGATTCCTATGCTCCAGGGTCACCGACCCAGAAAAAGAAAAAGCGACTCTTTCGCAGAAAGAAACGGGACGAAAGCGTTTCGAGTCGCAACACCACCGGCAGCAGGAGTCTCTTTGGGCGCTTTCGCAAAAACAGTGATGATGGGGGTTACGCCAGCAGCGACAATGACTACCAAAACAAAACGAATCGACGAAACAAAAAGAACCAACAGTATACCTCCAAGCACACCCCTAAATCTCAGGGAATTCCCCAGCAGCTCTCTTTTGGCAAGGATAGCCCCGATAACGACAGCGATATGTATGATTTCGATCCGAGCCAATCCCATCCCGGCAACGATATGAGCGAATACGGGTATTCCGATAGAGATCCCTCCGATACAAACTCTTACACCGTGCCGGTGACGGACGATTCCGAAACGGGATATTACTCCAAGAACGACAAGTACAGGAAAAAGAAATCTCGCAAAAAGGGAAGAGACAAGTCGGGAAGAGATGTGGACAGGTCTCATCGATCGACCAGCTCGAGGAACCCAGACTGGAGGCATAATGAGAGTGAATCACTCGACACTTTCGACAGAAGTCACAAGTCCTTTGAGGACAGTGGGTCGCAGAGTGACTTTTATTCCGAGGGCGATTGGAGCTCGGAGGAAGGTGAATCCGGAGAGTTTTCCCTCAATATCAGTGGCAACACCCACGAAGCGCCCCCCGATTCGGTCGATTACACCCAAAAGAACCGCCACTCGAAAGATTTGGCATCCCAAAATTTGCAGGCCATCGAAAGCATGGCCCGCAAGGCCGGTGAAAATAGAGCCGACGAGGCCTTTCAGGTAATGCCAGACCATTCCTATCCCAACACAAAAATGACCCGCAAGCAGTTGCGTAAAAACATGAATGCCCGCTCCGCATATTATCACGACTGCAGGATACCACAGCTGAAATCGAACAAGTCCAAAGAATTGGGGCGATTGCGTGTGGAAGTAATGCAGTGTTTTGGGCTTCCAACCACGTCACAGGTGCGAGAGGTCTCGGCCTATGCGGTCTGCGTCATGGGGTCGGCAGCCTTTCAGACGGACGTTATTCCCACTGTGGCGAATCCAATGTGTGAGTGAAGAAATTGCAGGAGTAGTGATTCATTTATTTGATCATGCTTGTTTTTGTTTGCGAGTCGTTGCGTTACCCTTTCTAACATCTCATATCTGGTTGCATGTATTTCAATAGGGCTATCCAAGATGAGAAGAGCCTGTCTATTTTCCGTTCCCACCATGTATTCGCAACTTTCGATTGGGATTTTTGACTTGGAAGCGGCCTATGCCGATCCAGTCGTTGGATTTGACCTACCGGAACAGCGAGGGTTTATGGACCGACGTAAAGGGTCAATGGGATTGGGACGTAAAGGGTCAATGGATATGCGAATGGGACGTAAAGGGTCAATGGATATGCGGGGTGACCCAAAACGAAGCTCATCAATTAGCCACCGCGATTCGATGGGCAGTCGGAGGGGCAGCGCCAATGACTCTATGGAATTCTTTGGGGGCGACCGAAGATCAAGCTCGAATCTAACATACGGTTCGGCAAATTTCGATGATGATGATCGCCTCAATGGACTCCCCCATCCCCTCAAACAACCCGCTCCCTTTTCTACCAATGCAGAAGACTTTATTGGGCACGTGGTAGTGGATATTTGCCGGCTTCGACCGGGCAGCACCTACGACGTGACCCTTCCACTTCGTCGAAGCAAGCACGTCTTTTCGAGAGAACCACTGGGATCGGTTCGTGTTCGTTTGCATCTAGAATGGGTCTACGAACGGGGTGCCGTCATGTCCTATCTACCAAAGTCTCTGGGAGGCTCGGTCCTATGGCAGAAGCAGCCCAACACCCGCTATGTGGTGAATTGTGTTGACGATCGGGCCACAAGAAATGTTGCCCATGCCGTACATGGGATTCACATGCCGGGCAAATTTGACGTGACGCTTTTGCAATCCACAATTCGTGAAATCCATTGGACTCGCATCCATCTCTTTCGATACTGCAAAAACCGAGAGATTTACAACTTGACCTACTGGAAGTATCCTAGCATTTCTGGTTTTGTCTTTTGTGCTTGGATGCACGCTTTATACTTCAATACGGTCCGGCTCGTGCCGGGACACATTGTAGTCTTTTTGCTCCTGCACCTTTTGAAGAACTACGCGTACTATTCGATGGATTCGCCACTCCAAAATGGCTTTTTGCCTCCTTCTCTCGAGGAACTCTATTGGGCCTTGGTCAGCGGGACCCGCAAGCGGAAAAAACCCTGCATCGAACCACTAACGGTGGAACGAGAGGCCGATCCCATGGCTCTGACGAATTCGGATCATGAGCGGCTAGACAAAATATCCGGAAGTGCTCGATCCAGCGGTATGGATGAGCTTTATGACGAAAATGGGAATCTGGTGCATGTTTCGAGAGTTCCGTTGTCGGAAATTGCCGAAAACATGAAAAAGTCATTGAAAGTGAAGCCATACCGAAAGGGAATGACCTACTTCAAACATACTTTCCAGGGAGACGATGCCGTTGATTTCTTGTTAAGAATGGGCTATGCTATGACCAGGCCGGAGGCTGTCACAGTGGGAAGGCGATTGGAACGGGAGAAGAAACTCTTTCAGCATGTTAAAAAGGATGCTAACTTTGAGGATTCACCATTTCTGTACTATTTTTTAGACGTCGAAACTGACCAGTTCTTGAGTCAATCAACGCACACTCCGGCAGGTACTATGATTTTGGAATTGTTGGGATTTTATTCTCGCAAAGGACGACAGGCAAATGGCAAGAAAAAACAGGGCAAGAACGCCAAGAACTCGGCTGGAGTAGATATTCTAGAGGCTCGGGAACACGTTGAGTTTCCTTTTGCTACTGGGATGGATCATCCCCGATTCACTGTCAAGGAGTCCCTCGTGATCCGATCGGGGGAAGAAAAGACCCGACTGAAACGAGAAGATGAAGCCAAAACAATAACCGAAATGGCACAGTTTGGAATCATTCCCGCCCCGAGACCACAGTTTGTTCGTCCCACTCCGGTATCTGGGTACGAATCAGAACCCGGAATGGGCGCTAACTATCGAGGAGCCAGCCAGCGCAACATAATTGCCGGTCTTACCGACAACGTTGTGACAAGAACCGCTCGTCGAGGAAGCATGGTAGTTGGTGGAGCCATCGTCACAGGTGCTACGGCAGTCGCAGCTGGCGCGACTGCTATGACGGAATCAATCCGGAGTGGAGGCCGGGGCATCGAAAAGCGCATTAGCGGGAACAGTAGTGTCGGTAGCGGGGGTATGCTGTTGGAGAAACTTGGGAGTCAAAAGAACATCTTCGCTCACCTCAAGGAACAAAACCAAAACAATGCTACACTCAAGAAGGTTCTGGATCTCCAGGTTAAGGCCGACGAATACGATCCCTACGAATACGATAGCGACAACGATGTGAAGACAATCCTGAAGAAGAAGCGCAAAAAGCACGTCATTTTAGAAAAACACCTTAAAAAACCAATGTCCCAGGAAATTGGGACCCTTGGAATAACGGAGGTTGATATGTCTCTGGCCAAGTCACTGAAAAAGACCAAGCGACATGTGGATGGATCATTCTACTACGTGTTTGACAACCAGGTGTACAAGGTCGACAAGAATGTCTTTCCAACCAAATTAGATAAAAATAAGAACACGGAGGTCAAAAAGAAAAAGAAACGCGGATTGTTCAATCGTAAACAGGCCATTGAAGACGAAAAAAAAGAAGAAGAGGAACGTCTAAAGAGATTGCAAATGACACCCTATGAACAGCAACTGGAAGATCTAGACAAGACGCTACTCATGTAAGGCATTTGTACGACTATGGATTAGCGCTGCTTTCCTCCATCCTTGAAATAACTCACCATCTTTATCATGCGTTTGTCATCTTCAGAAACGAATTCTCCCATTGGAGTCCCTTTATCAATCGCATTGGGGTCGTCATACAACCCCTCTTGGAAATAGCACAGACGGGTCTCTATTTCTTTCGAGCATTGTTCAACATTTTTACATGGCAGGACCCTGTCCTTTGCTTCTGGATTTGCTTTGTTGGAGTGCCACTTGCCCTCTTTTTGTACATTTGTCCCTTCCGATTCCTCTCCTTTTTCTTGTGTATTTATAGTATTGGTCCCAAAAACTATGTAATCCGGATCTTCCGCGAGTCCAAGGAGGGATACGAGCCTCCTAACTTCGATATGATCGTCAAGACGAAAAAGATCGAAAAGGTTGACGACTTTGAGGAAATGCAGTTCTTTTCCAGTGAGGCTCCAGGTAATCAACAGGTTCGGTTCCGAAACATCGATCCGGCACAGGTCAAACAGATTGTTGTTCCATCGAATGTACTCAGGTATGGCAGTCGATTTTATGACTGGCCTCCGGAACCAAAGTACGCTCGCGTGTACGCATCGGAGGCCCCCACGAATCTCGTGGTCCCAGGATTTGCTGAGGATGCGAGTGAGAGTCAGTACGATGGATACACTACCGACTCGTCGATATACACCTTTGATCAAGCCGCCCGCAAGAAAGATATTGAGGAACGGGAAAAGATCCAACGAAAAAAGCGCAAGAAAAAGCAGCAGGGTTTTGGAAACAAAATCTTATCAGGTCTTACCAAAACGACCCAGATGGGTATTGGTGTTGTGGAAACGGCAGGGGATGCTGTTCTTATGGGAGGCGAGGAGCTCATTGGGCACACGGCACGTTTTTCGGTTGCCGCTGTGAAGGGAACGGGACAGATTACCAAAACCGTCGTCAAGGGTACAGGAACCGTAGGCAGATCTGCAATCAAGGGTACAGGAAACATGCTACGGTTGCGCAAGAAAAATAAGGATAAATCGAGATACCAAATATACGACTACGAGGATGAAGGGGACGGGGCATACTATGGTTACGATTAGTTTGCGGTGAATATAGACTCTTATTTTATTTGTACTTTCGAGGTCGTGTCGAGAAGCGCCATTCACATTTCACAAAGTGATTTGTGCCCTAAATATATCTCTCAGTGCGGTAGGAGCCATGTTAACGGCAGCCTCTCGAGACGGATCGAAACGTTAATCATAAGTAATTCAGTAGTAGATGTAACATTGCCTCTAATACATTTACTACTCAGCTTTGTTTGCGTAACCATGCACCTCTTGGTAGACGTGTGAACTAATAACAAAAGACCTCGTCAATAACACTAAACGAATCAATATAGTAGGGGAAAATTATGAAGGTAATTGTGGTTGTGACTAAATTCATTCAACTATGGCGTTACAACCTCCCTTTCACGAAGTTGGGACAGTAATGTATTCTCCATCGCCTGGCCAAACATGCCGTATAGCATTCTTGGCACCTCAATTAATACTGATATCGCTCAATCGAATCGTTTCCGTACAGGAGTGCTCCTTCTCTCGATCTTCTCCTTCGATCATGCTACAAACCAAGTCTGGATCATTGTTCCAGGTTACATCGTTGTCATCGGATTCCTTAGTAGCTCCAAAGAATCGCACTCGAATGTACGGATCATCTACGGTTGTATCGACAGCAATCTTGGCAAAGGGCTTTCGCCAAACCTTGCCAATTCCACTGGAAGAAATCTGAGTGACGGGATACGGAAATGCTTCGTTTTTGACACGCTTGTATTCGTTTCGATGAATGTCTCCGGCATTGAAGATGATCCCGTTTATTTGGTGTTCCTTCACGGCTGCACCAAGATTCTCTAAATCGGAACCCCAGCCTCGTTGCTTGATATCACTACCGATCACTATAACCTTGAAGGTTCCTCTCGATGCCAACAGTTCGGAAATGATCCAGTTGGTCTGCACATTGCCCCAACGATTCTCTCGATCATAGTCACGATTCCAGTGATCGTCAGTGACAATGTAGTGAACATCACCCCAGTAAAAGCTGTAATAGATTCCCGAGTTTGTCTGTATGCCAGGAGATTCTGGATTGGGCCACAGCCCCCTCCATGCCCGCAATGATTCCCACTTGCCGGGCTGGAATCGATCGGATTCATCGGATCCGTAGTCGTGATTGTTCCAAACGGCGTAAGTTGGAGTCTGTCGAACAAAATCGGCAAAATGCGGCTCCGTCCGCTGCTGGAAATTCCGGTACCAGTATCGATCAAAGAGGACTCCCCTATTGGGATCAATGTCGATCCCTTCCTTTAAATACATCGTATCTCCCACCATCAGCGCAAAGTCGGGATACGACCGGACGCCCTCGGTAGTAGGAATGGCTTCCCATGCCTTCTGGACAGGATGCTCTAATGGATCCATACAAGATGTGAGGACGTACTCAAAGGCAACACCATTAGAGCCAGGCTCCAAGACTCTATTGTTATCACGGCTTCTCGTGGTCGTCACGGGTTGTGCCGGTAGAAAGGATGGTAGAGGTGCCGTCTTGAAAGAGCCGTTCCCAACCAGCTGGTCCAGGATTCTCATTTCGTAGGAATACACAGTGTTTGGTTTCAAGTCGGAAAAAGTGGCAAAGACGGCATTGTTTCGTCGTGGGTCGCGCTCTGCCTGTTCTCGAGTCTCTACGGGACCAATGGAATCCAATAAGCGAATTTCCAGGTAGTAATTCTCCTCTTGCCGATACGAGGATGGCCTATTGTAATAGGCCCACAGTGTGACGCTTTCGTGGGTCGTATGTCCAACCATGGGACCCATAGTTAGTCGGATTTCTGGATCACGGCTTTGGCTGATACTGCTGATTTCTTGGGGTGCTAGAACTGTTGAGTCGTCTAGTATGGTGGGACTAAAAGTAGGCCATGGGGACGGTGCGTTCGTGGGATAGAGAGTTGGTGCTCTGGTTGGTGCTCCGGTTGGTGCTCCGGTTGGTTCTTTTGAAGGCGCAGGCGCAATATCGTTATTGGTCGCTTGCGATTTAGAAGCGGCTAGTTGAACAAGGATCGCAATGAAAATCCAGACTCCGATTATCAGGAGAACAATAATAATGATCATCCACAGAGGGTATGATTTCCACCACGGTTCCTGTTGTTTTCTTTGTGGCCGACGAATGACCTTTTTTCGTCTCCTAACCTCGAAAGAGTGCTCTGGAGGCCATAAATTCGGTACTTGTGGAGAGTAGTTGTTGCGATTGACGGTTTCCACTTCACGGATGGAATAATCGTATGCACTGCCATCCTCGCTCGGTTCGAAAAGACATTTCCCGTCAGCAATGATGGTATCGCGATCCTTGTGTCGTCTGGGCCAATTTGGTTGATGTCGAAGGTGGTCAACATCAAACTCGTCCTCAAAGGATTCCTCCACTTCGCGAATGGAATAATCGCATTCACTGCCATTCTCGCTCGGTTCGAAAAGACATCTCCCGTTAGCAATAATGGTATCGCGCTCAATCTGTCGAGAGAAGGTAATCTCATACTCGTCATGAAAGGATTCCACTTCTTGTCTGACATTTGGTTGGAAGAGATTGCCAGCGGCGGCAATGATTCTATCAAACTCTTCGAGATTGTATTCTATTTTGGGACCACTACTGATGCTTTCGCTGCTGTCAATTGTCGAAAGGGTTTGATTCACGTTCTTGTGCAAGTCATCGGAAACATGTTTCCCCAAAATCCAATCCAAATCATAAGCATGATCGTTGCTTTGGGAGGCAGCCTCATCCTCATCGGGTTCGTCGAAGGGAACTACGCCGCTGCTTTTGCGATATCTGCCAAAGTCCATAGTGTTTTATAAGACTTTGCTCGTTTATGAGGAAGCAATGCAATCTCTTGGTTGGCCATTTGTCGCGAAATTGAAGTTGCAATCTTCTCTGCCAGGTTGCCGAGCATTTGTTTTTCCTCCTCAGAAAATCTTTTGCGAGCAGCTTCCGTTCTTCGCTGTTGAACAACAGCAGCATAGTATTTTTGTCGTGAATTGGTGGCGAAGAAAACAGTAGAAAGTCAGTTTTTTTTGTCGGGATCGGTTCGCTTGTAACCGTTCGCCTAAAAATCCCATACTACTTCTTCAAACGTGCATCTAACGCTGGAATCGGAATGTGATCGGCATGCGAACAGGACTGCTCGGCTGGAGTCATAATTCCATGTGCTATGGGCTCTAAATTTACAGACAGGCTGCGCACGACGCTTCAAATTTAATAGAAATATCTACGTGGCAGTATTAAATTTAACAACCGTGCTAGATTTAGCATTTCGGGAATCACTCATTTATCAAGAGCTCAAATATTTACCATCCAAATACGAGAAATGTAGATAGTTTCAATGCAAATAATGCAACAACAGAAGAAAGAGTAGCAAGTTCAAGTAGCTGTTATCTAAATATTGCGTGATTACTATGTATGCTATGATGACTATTTATGGAGCAATAGCGAAATCGAATAATATCATATCCTTCATTTGTTACCGGAAGTTGCCTTATCCGGGGGGCATTCTTCGTCCGCTTGTTCGTAGGCGCGCAAGAAGTCTTCGCTGTACAACTCTTTGAATTCCGAAAGGTTCAATTCTCTCTGGCAAACCGCATCAACATCGGTAATTGAAGGCAGAAATGCTGGAAACAAAGGATGCTTCAAAAAAACGCGAAAGATGGCCTTGTAACAACGAGGGTAAAGGTATTTCGATATTATACCGGGTGCCGCAAAAAACTTGACGTCGATGTCGAGGAAGGGTTGTTCGATTACGTTCGGAATGGGACTCAGACATGATTCCTTCATGTCTCAAATTTCGTTTTGTAATCATCCAACGAGACCATTTGTTTCAAATTTCGACCCAACACCGATGAACCAAATTTCAACTTCACTCAATTCACGCGTGAAACAGAACTAATGCGCGCAATCACACATAAAGAGAAGTACGACTCGCATCTTCACGCACTCCCTTCCGGATCTCTTTGGAATTCTTAGGCAGAGAACGACAAATCCTTTTTTCTTTTTTCCCACAACACATTTCCAACAACAAACAGTATCAAGTGGGAAGATTCTTAGCAGTGATAGCACCAGAAACAAAGCAACCACCAACGATACCAAAAATAATAACAACAACAAACATGTGCTGCGACTGCACCCACAACAAACACCCGCTCGTGATTAAGGCACAGATATTTTCCATCGTGGCCTTTTTGTTTTCCTTTGGCTGGATTTGGACCTTTGGATTGGGTCTCTGCGCCATGATTTTGCAGCAGCTGCTCTGGTGCATGGCTTTTCCTCGCTGGGCCTTTTGGGGTTTGGTTGCAACATCCATCGCCTTGGCGGGTGTGAACGTCTTTGCGGCTTTGGCGATGATGCGCACCACCACGGATGAAAATTGCCTGCCCATATTGTCCATCGAATACATGTGCAACAATGCGCGAACCTTTTATGGAGTTCTCCATTGCGTGAGTGGCGGATTTTGGCTGCTTTCGGCAATCTTGGAGGTGGTTTTTGTGACGCAAAAATGGAACGAAAACGATAAGAGCAGCAGCAAAAACAATGCCGATGATAATGAAATTGTTTGATGTGACAATGCAGGCTCAAGTTCCAACGCCCGAGGACAAAATTTTCATTGTCAAAGTCCAAATGGCTATAAATGTGTTTCAAGTATAAAATAGAAGTGATAGATTATTTATTCGATACAACCAATTATGCTTCTGAGTCTCGACACTCGTTCGTGTTGCTTTTCACCCGCCTCGGAGAGAACGCAAAGCTTAAATATAGAAAACGATTTACTAGTAGTAAATTTAAAATCCCCCCCGATGGAATAATCTATGCTTTGTAACGTATATCGTGAATCTTGTACTTTCTAATTGCCTTGCGTGAAATCATTGGCCTCGAACCGTGATTTGATAGTTCCTTGCAATACCTTGTGCATTTCTTGAGAAATGCTGTGGCCTCCACTGTTCACCTCGATTAGATCTTTTAGTTCTTGGGCGATGGACTCCAAGGTGCCAACACCCCTGGTGTTTTCGAACTTTCCCTGTAGGCAATCTCTGATAGAATCGATACATTTGAATGTGAGGTCAATATCGTTTTTAGAAAAGTCCTGGGCGATCTCGTAGGCCACGAGTCGAGCCAAAAAACCGGATGGATCTTCCTCGACAATCTTATCGGCTCTGGTACGAATCGATGTTGCGTGCGCAGCCGTCGTCTTGGTGGCGCTGCGGTGTTGTTTCTTTCTTCTCTTCTTTCTGGGCGTTCCAGTCGACTCAGAGATCTTTGGCGATATGATCGACTCATCAATATCCTCCCCGGTGGCGATAGCGTGCTCCTTCCGCAGCGCAGCTATAAAATCTTCTACGGATTCGCAACCAGCTTTGTCCGTCACGTACGATGCCGCATCACGAAAGGTAGTAGAATCCGACGACATCATGAGATCCTGAGTCATTGGAATTTTCATCTTGCTCTTTGCCTTTCGTTTCGTTTCATTTGCAATATTGTACCATTGTTCTAGATCGTTGATGAGCATTGGTAACTCTTCGAGTTCGCGTGGAGATAAAGTCTCGTAGTTTTGTTTCTGCTGCTTGCGGTGCCTTTGTGCTACTTCCGATCCCGGAATAACTGCTTGGTTGGCTAGATTCAACTGCACCAAGTCCGTGGCCCCGACCTGGGCAGCTAATTGTCGTACCCGTGTTTTCCAGCTGGATATGACAGGGCTGGGGTTGTTGACAGGAGGCTTACCCTTTTTCTTTCTCCATGCTGGATAGGGCTCCGCAATGTCTTTGGTTCTGGCACTCAGGAGTTGTTCAGCAGTTGTGATTTGTATCGATGCAAGATACTCTTGGGCCATATCGGAAAGGCCCTTCAAAGGATCTTCTATATTTGTGTCGGAACAAGAGGAACGCATTGGCCGAGGTTTTGGTGGTTTGGCATGATCGGCCGGAGATTCCGCTGCGGCATTGTTTTCTGATTTGATTTGCTTGCCGCTCCTTCCCCGTCGTTGTCGTTTCAATCGTTGCAAATACACGCCCCCTGCGTACATTTGCAATGCCCCAAAATGCGGAAAACGATACTTTGTGAGAACACCCCTTCGAGCTTCAAGGGCGTTTATCCGCAGCTGCATCTTCATGTCAAACCCGTGCAGGAAATTCCCTCCAAAGACCAGTGAATCCACGGGGGTATAAACGGCGTGGATCCAACCAGCGGGTAGTATCAATGTCTCTCCTTCGTCCAGAGTGAACCGCAATGTGTGGTTGGCGGACAACAATCGAGTAGCAGACTCACTAGTATCCTCTTGAGACGCCGCACCACACCGTTTCTTCATCAGATCCGGCAAAAAGAGTTTGGCCTGTTGGGTATGGCAGAGCCACTCCTCGTAGACAGCCAGATTCTCCTCGGTGGGTGGAGAGGCAAGAAAGATCTTTTGGCCACGGACCACATGGTACCAGACAGAGGATCCACCAAAATCGATGTGAAAATCTGTGTACGCTCCTGCAGCGGAAGTGAGGCAATAGTACTGGACGACGGGGTAGTCGACCGATTGACTGCCCTTATGGGCTCTTTTAGACGTGGCGCTCTCTTTCTGGATAGAAAAGGCCGACTTCATTTCGGTCGGCCAAGCGTGATCAATCCAATCAATGTCTCGAACGAGTTGTGGGGATCGAACCATGGTGTGAAGAGGAGTCTTACTGAACTCGTAGGAAATCTGGTTTAGGATTCGGGAGGAGTCTACCAATCCCGAAGAATACAAAGCACTGTTGTCATTATCCATCAGCTGCCTTCCAAAGGATTTCTCGGATTGAATGGCTGCCTTTCGTCGGTTGGTTCTTCTTCTTGGAAGACCGTTGTTATTAGCAGAGCAGGATAAAGTTGGGAATGCTTCGTCTTCTTTCTTTTCTTCTTCCTTCAGGGTTCCAGCCTTTTGTGCTACCGTGGATGTTGTTTCTGTTGCTTCACGTTCTGTTATCTCTTGTTGTTTCTCTTTGGGTGGTGGCGGTCGGTGGATCTCGTTTCGGGCCAATCGTTGCTCATCTTCAAAGTATTCCACTAAATCGTAGAAGCTCCAGTCTCGGAGATCGTCTTCGATGGTTTGGTTCAGGACATTGATCACTTGCACTGGTTGGGAGTGTCCCACTATGTTGGCCACCTCACGTACCGAAAGAGGGACTCCCTTTTTGCGACCACGTGGCTTGGGGATTTTCATTCCAATCGATTCGGGGGTGTCCCTAACGATTATGGGACGGTGAAAGGAGAGCCTCATACTGTTACTATTACTTGTATCGCCTCCGCTATTCTGTGGCTTGGATATAAAATTTTGCAACCTCATGCGATCCCTTCCCTCGCCGGGAAGCACCAGCTGAATCCACTCCTCGACGTCAGTAGCACCAGTAGCATCTTCCATGACTTGGTCGTTGCTCTCTTTTGAAGCATCAGTAGCGGGCGGCTTGGAATCCTCTATTCCATCCATGGCGATCGTTGCCGTCGCTCCCTCTTCCAACGATGATTCAGAAGACGAAACCTTTGCTGGACCAGGAGATCGAATCATAGTAATTGTGGCTGCAGTTGCTTCCATAGTTGGGTCATTGCCATTCGATACTTGTACTACGGTAGTATCTGTTACAGCATGTTTTTTTGTTTCCTCGACGAGATCTATGGGCCTATTATTCGGGCATTTTGCTTCTGTTTTTGAGTCTAGATTCCAGTACCAATTGCTGGGACCTCGACAATCCGAAATTCGTTGCTCCTCATCCTTATCCTTTAGCAATTCCTTGGGATATATCGTCCTCTTCGGAGTCGAATCGGGCAGGGCGAATAGTTTTGGAACGTGGCGATGCCGCCATGGATTATCGGATTCTTCGATATAAATATCCTCCAAATTATCATTGTTGTTGTTGTTGTTGGTGTCCA
>Ga0115013_10001406_pt1 | contig 13981 bp, 15 predicted proteins | sample SouAtlMetagenome_2_FD_88686 | JGI IMG/M metagenome (GOLD analysis project Ga0115013, IMG submission 88686) | Marine eukaryotic phytoplankton communities from Atlantic Ocean - South Atlantic ANT15 Metagenome | ecosystem: Environmental > Aquatic > Marine > Oceanic | place: South Atlantic Ocean...
CCCCTACCCTTGGGTATTTCTGTTGGATTTTTCCCGGGCACCCCAGGGGGGCCAGGGGGGGCTGGCCCCGGGCCCCAGCCCCAAACCGCCCCCTCCCCCCCCCCCCCCCGTGGTGGGGGCTGTGCCTCTTGGTGTGGCCCAGGGCTGCGAGTGGCATCCCCAGTGTTGATGTCTGGGGGGAGCTCTTGTCCCGCCTGCCGTGCAAGGCCACCGCTGATCCCCAGCAGGTGGCTCAGCTGTGTTTGTGTGGGGCAGGCCGTTTTCCTCCCACCGTGGCTTTTCAGGTGCGGTTCTCTTTGGTAACTTTAGTTCACACGCGCTAAAATAATTTCCCCGATAAACTCCGAAAGAATACCATATTCGTTGAGTACGTGTGGTCAAAAATGTTGTTTAAAGTCGAAGAACCGGGAGAGTTTCATTGATTTACTTCTTGCATCGACATCCAATTCCGAGCCAACAAACGTATTGCAAAATGTCGGCTATGATGTGGCTCGTCTTGGCTACGTTTGCCGTTCCGCCAATTATATTTTCGTGCATTCCTATTCTGACAAGCCTTGCAGGATATCACGATAATAGACGTTGAAAACCTTCGACGATATGGACAGTATAAGCAGTAATGGTGGAGTCAATGATGCTGGTAGCATCAGCAAGGACTTTACGAATAGCACAGAGGAATCAACGACATGCGTCGATGAACCAGATCTTCCAACTATTATCATACAAGAAAGGCACGACGATTCAATGGAGAACAGTGACACAATGGTATCTTTCGAGGAAGACAACGTTTAAAAAGCCCTCTGTCGAGTAATTCTAAAAGTCTTCATTGGTCGCACACATTTATGTAACAATGGATGCAGACGCTTGACAAATTTGTCGTTTTCCCAGTGACAATGTAGAACATCATTGCAACCCCTTCATCGAAATATATCCGGCTACCTTGTAAAACAAACTTATTTGCCGAGGAGAGTAAAGGAGGAGCATTGTCTCTTTTGCTTAGAGGGGCTCGTATCATAGGTTGAAGTTCTGCGACGATGTTTGGAAATTTTGTAACAGAACGAGATTGCTGCAAGTAACCATTCCGAGATCACTGTGCATTCATATATTAGAAGTGAGATGCTTGGTACATGGTTTGGATTATGGTCTTGCCCAGCTCTGGTCAGTTATGAACGTGGAATTACAGAGATGTGATATTGCTATATCAATCGCACTCTAGATTGTCGAACTGTTCATACGGTCGATATCTAGCTAGGTGTGCCCGCTATTTTAAATAAAACATGATGATCATTACAGACCCCTTTTTCATCCTTTAAGAATTTTATTCTACCAATGTTAAGTGATTGATTGATTGACTCACTCACTTCATCTATTACATCTTTCGCACGTAACTTTGTTTTGCTATAGTTCTTCTTCGTTTATTACATCGAATATTCCTGGATGGTGCGGTTGTCCGGATTCTTCCATCTCGTCGTGCAACAGATGGTACTCTTCCACAAATTCTGACGGAGCTATATTTAGCGCGAGGACCTCTCCGGCTTCAATGTCACGGGTAGCAATGAGTTCCAGTGTGACGCCAACATTGGTCCCGTGATCCTTATTTGATCGGATCAGGAGTTTGCAGTTGTATTCCTCTCCGAACTCGCCCCTACCACCAACACGCCTCACCAATCCAATGTTGCCCGAAACGGGCAGGATTGTCATTGCCGAATACCCCTCGAACCGATCGATAGACTCCCAGTTTGTGTCAGGTCCCTGATATTGTAACACTAATTTCTCGTCGTCGCGTAGATTGATGAGTGCTTGATGGTGATCAATCTTGAGATTTTCCCAGTAGAGGGCGATTGGTCCCAGCGGCGTGCCCCTTACATGGTTCCGGCTTAGCACCAACCCTAGGCTCTTTTCAATGTGACTACCCTTCTTCATGGCAACTTTTGCTCGGGCATCGCTCAATCCGGCATCAAAGGGTGCTAATTTCGTCAAGTCCATCCACGAGGTTGGTTCGAGGATGGTGTTGGCACCTTCACCGCTTTGATGACGCTGCTGCAATATTGGCAAGATGTTATCCTTCCAAGTGGGTGATCCAATCCCAGCGTAGATACGCGAACAGTGTTTCGACATGTAAAAGGGTAGCATGTTCGGACTAATTTTTGGATCGGTCTGTGTTTGCGCATTAATACCCCGCTTTTCAAACCACTCTAGAGAGCTGGCGGGATCGTCTACGTAAGACACATAAAGCTGTTCTCCGGCCTCAATATCTCTCGTGGCACGAAAGCCGACTAGATGGGGCACGTTATCATCACTCTCTCTCGATATAATCTGCACGTATTTTAGATTGGGGTTGGAATTGTGGTTGTAAAAGCCACCGTTTCCTAGCAAAACGACGCTCAGAGATGTTGTTCCATCAGATGTTGTTCCATCAACCTTTTTAGCAGATTGATCTCGCATAAAACCAAAAACATAATTATCAAGGACTGAATGCTTCGACTGGTGTGGCTCCAGAGGAATAAAAAATGGCGTTAGTTCAACCAATTCGTCCGCTTTAAAAGGCCGAGCGGCGTACACCGCCCAGCTGTCCATATTGGGCGACAAAAATGTGTTGCAAGACTGCCATTCGTGTTCCTGAGCGGCCACAAATGATGATGAAGATGCCGATTGTTTCGCTATCCACACAGTTGGCTCTCCGAGGAGAAAAATTGCTGCCACTGCATACACAAGTTTTGTTGCATATAAACGACAGGTTCGCATTTTCGGTTTGCTTATTCTTGAATGGATTCACTTCGATCTTCTGTTTGGGTCTTGGTCGAAGAAAGTATCCTTTGGATGAAAGTTTGCCTCGAAGAAAATCCAAGCAGGTATCTCCTGAGCGATCAAAAGCTATAGGTTGATGTCTATTTCCGTTATCACAATGTTTGATGACACTTCCAAATCGATTCTCAAGTGTTAAATTACAAGTTCGAGGATATCGTCGTTACAGCAATCACGAATGATCAAAAAAATTGCTAAAAGTTGCAGTCATAATGCCATCGGATGACTTTTCCCTAAAATTAAGAATTGCCCAAATTCAACAATACACCGACCCCAAAATTGACTCTTTCCTGCCAAAATAATCACTCACATAAATTTGAAACAAAATCTGCATTTTGAAAAATCTTTTCTAATATTTATCGTTGATGGAATTCTTGATTACTACATTTCACTTTCATATCTGTTGTAAAAGTAGATGAAGAAGCGTTTATGTAATCTCTATCGATGAGTCAATAACGGGCAATTCCATGTAAGTCGGACGTACTGCTCGCCGACATTCAGAGCTATCGCTATTGATGTTGGATGTGGATGAATAGGACATACCAGAGGATAATCGGAAAGAAAAACGTTTCTTGTATACACCATACAAAGCAATGCAAGTGAGTAGCAAAGAAATTGGAATTCCAATTTCATACAAGTTTTTCGAGGCTGTCAGCCCATTGTTGGAAGAAGTAACTGCGGCCATCGAATCGGTGCCACCCAGCGCCGCCGAATCCAATTCGCGTGGAAGCAAAATGACGTCCCCCGAATAGGCACCGGGAAGCATTTCCGTCAAACGGGCTCCACCCTTGTCGATACTCCCCAGTCTTCCACATGAATTTATTCCCCAGCAACCAAAGAAGATCCTTCGTGGAGTCCCGTCCTCGTCCCATAAAACGTCCAGGCCGGTGACAGTTTTGGACTTGACTGCAAAACCATATTCATTAAGGGTACCTCTATCAACTTCGCTCCCTGGTACACAAAATTCGTCGACCTGCTCTTCTGTTAGAAATTGTTCCTGGTCTCCAGTAACAGTGACACGAACTGTCTCTTCATCTTCTGTGACTTGAATGGGCATACAAACAATACCCTTGTTAAATACAGAACGGCAGAGATGATCTGGTCGACCTGTTTGTTTGTTATAGTGCAATTTCATCTTTGCACCGCTTAGAATACCGTGTTGCTTGAAAGCACCGTTCACAGGTGTACTTGTTACATCCTGGCGCTCGTACGAATTTTTGCTAACATCGCCACCCTCGGCAATATTCCACACCTTACTCATCATTTGGTGAGTTGTAATATCAAGCGAAAATACCGACAATAGAAAGGACCGCCGAGGTTTCACACCGGGAGATGGACCTTCAGACGCTGCCGGTATAACAGCGAAACCTCCGTAGGGCATCATAACATTGTGTCCTTTGGTATCCACTAATGCGATTGCGACGGGTTCGGTACAGCGAGCAAAGTTGTTACGCAGATCATCAAATTCTATCGGCTCTCCGTTTTCGTTTACTTGCAGAATACAACCTGGATCTTCATCATGGTTCTTGAGCCGAGATACTCCGATCGTCCACTCCAACGATTGTGTGGTTGAAAACTTGTTTGCAGGGTTACAGTTCTTGTAATAGCCTTCCCATACTATGAAGATCTCTCCCGTGACCTCATCAATAGCAAAGTCTCTCGGCTTGCCTAATACGTAAGCATGTAAAAATTTTGAATCGTGGCGATCTCTCTCGGTGTTGAATGGACAGCAATCGAAATTACATTCATTCCATTCGAACTCCTCGGGCGTTTTGAAGTAGGAATGAAATTGTAGGTCGCCATGATTGGTATTTCTAACCGCTGGATCTGTTCGAAGTATTTCCCAGCTGCCAACATGATAACGCGGGTGTGGATACAAAGTGGCAGCATATAAATAACTGTTGCCATCATCGTTAACATTTGCACTCGGTTTGTCGACTTTTCTCGGGGTATTCTTTTTGCTTTTCGACAAGAAAAATTCTAGATTCATGAGAAATAAATTGTGAATCTTATTAGTTCTGTATTTTCCATCACCGGTGTCAAAAGAATCGGCATCTAAACCGTCCGCTAATCTCTTAGGATTAACACAGCGTTCTCCTTCGTCCATGTAGTCATCATCAGTGTCGACGTAATCTTCAAGCGTGCAGCTGTAGAGACCAGGAAATGTTTTGCCACCACGCTTGGTCACCTCTTCAACCGGCAATAAGCTCGAGTACGAATTGGTAAACCAAAGAGTCGCGCCACTGTTTCTGCCCATTGCTGTGGTAATTTATTTCTGTTGTTGGCAGCAGTCTCCTCGATGTTAGAACTTGGCGTTGGTGTGTCTCATAGAATTAGAACTTTGCTAGCTTCAATTTTGATGTTCAGAGAATTTGTTTTCGGAGAATATTGCTGAAGAGATATTAACGTTAAATGTTCGAAAAATCTGAAGAATGTTAACCATAACCCTATACTACTAGAGGTTCTGTAGGCAGACCGTTCAGACCATCCACCGATTTGCTCCCCAAAAGTCATTCACCAGTTGATTCAGAGCCACAAAACGATCTTGATTGGGTAAGGTCTGTCTCCAGCCCTCCTCAGGGTGATGGTGGTGATGACACCCCGTTCGATAGACCTGGTGCTTTGGGCTCTACCCCACGGAGTCACCAACCTACTCATGGTGTGGGGTTCGGGGTGATATCGAGACAAGGTTTCAATCCAGATTTTGGGATGAGGTATCCCTTCGTTGTTTCTAAAACGGTGTTGATATTGTTGTTACCCCCCAACCAGCCTGTTCGGGGGCGTGGTTGGCCCACTGGTTTGTCGTTTTGTTGTGCGTCGTTATTAGGTGGTAAGGCCTTGGCAATCACTCCGACTTCGACTTTGACTCCTTGCTGCCTTTTTGCCCTCCTCCTGGCCCCTCTTCATCCAAAACTGTCCCTCAATCCCTAGTGCCTATTTTAATTATTTATAGTCGATGGCCCGGGGGGCACGATTAGCCATTATGCCTCGATGGCCCTGGCGAGGGGCAACAACCCTAGCACTTGGCAACAACAACAACTAAGACTTGCCAAACGAACAAACAAACTATTTTTCCAAAATCCGCACTGCCTGGGACCCCCCAAGGGGGGGAGTTGGAGTCCCCATCGCGTTGGTGCCCCCGTCGCACCCCCAAACGGACACAATACCCCAAAGGCACCACCAAAATGGCAAGGCAAGGTGCGGGGCCAGGGAGTTGGTGTCGATAAGCAATCCTCGTCTCCACTCCTTGGTGCCGTTGCGCAAGTATTTTTTCGAGGGATCAGGAAATAAATTTGGTCCACAAACTGTCTGGAGACGTGTTGGGCACCAAAACACTTTGCCTGGCCTCGAAGGCACATGGCATGCCGTACTGGCCAAACATCGGGCCAGCGGGGGGGCACCAACTGGTCGCACACAACAAGTCGGACCATTATTGTCGCCAACAATGCCAACCCACAGGCCACAAAAGAACCTTTTTATATCCCCTACCCCCACCTGGTCTTTGAGCTTGTTCGGCCAAAGCTTGGTCGGTAGGAGTTTGTTCGGTCGTCTGAGCCTCCTTAGTCTCCTCCGATGGTGCAGTGCTGCTGGTATTGAGCATTGATCGCTCCTCCCTAATAAAATCCAAATTGAGTGCTGCCGCCCTTGTAGTTGTCAGTATTATCATTATCACCATCGCAGTTATTAGTAGTAGCCAAAGAGGATGACAGTACTCGAAAACTAATCCAGGATCGATATCTATCCTGAGGGTACACATTATTACGACGAGTATCGACATTCAGCCACATGCCCCCCTTTGAACGATACGACACGTAGGCTTATCGCGCTTCAATGAAGCATTTCTAAAACCAAGTATCGGAAGATTTGACGCCACGAGGATAGCGTCTCATTTTTTCGGCATCTTGTATGCAGTCTTTTTAGTCACTCTAGCGAAATGAATTCTTTCTCACAAAGTTCCCGATGCAATTTTCGCCCTTTACGAAAAATGCCTTCAACGCTCCGGCAACAGAATTCTTTGTCAGCATGAGTAGTACAGTTAGCATAAAATACTTTCAACGAAATCACAAACGCACGACCTATATTTTCCCACAACCACAAAAATCTAAAAATGATCCCTGTTACGACATCCCGTTTAGGCCTTCAAGCCAGAAGGCTTGTCTTGAACCGTGCCATTTCCAGCAGCCAGGACCAGGGCATGGCTCGAATGATGTCGACATACACACCTCCTCCTTCTTTCGAAAAGGAAAAAGAGCAACAAAGAAAATTTCACAGCACTACTGCGACCAAAGCCGACGCTGCATTTGTATCGGAAGCAGAAACCTCCAAAAGCAGCAGCAGTCTTGTCGATCGTTTTGTCACCACAGCCGAGGTCACAGTTTCAAAGATATTCCCAGCAGGTTTTGGCTGGCAAACATCTTCTATAATCGCTGAAAACAACTTTGGCTTTGCTGCAGATACGTTGAACTTTGCTCTTACAACAGGTGTAGGAGATGGTGTCGGTAAGTCAGCTCGAGCAGCACTATTTCGATGAATTTGGAATCTTAACGAAGAATTTCATTACTTGTCAAAACTAATTCGTTCCGCTCAAAATCAATTGCCATGCCTTTTAACGTAGGTGTTCTAGCCGGCCATACCCTATACTATGGTGCAAAGAAGGCACTTGTCGACAAGTCGATTGACATGAATGAACAATTCCAGACTGGTGTCCTCCTTGGGTCTGCTGCATTCTGTAGTGGAACAGCATGGCAGCCCCTCGTCGATGCCCTACAGGGAGCCAATCTTAGTTTTTCCGGTGTCTTTACAGGGACCTGGGTCGGCTGCGGTTTGGCTTTTTATGGTGGACTTCGCGCTGGTCGAACCATCCTCAGCGGATATTTGTCGCATGTCGAAGAACCTACCTATGAAAATTCCAAGAACGATGCCTCTCTGAGTGCGGCCATTGGGGGCGCCACCGGATTTTTCGTCGGGACCGATGCCGCCTATCTTCCCGACCAAAACTTTTTGATTAATGTGGTTGGCATCCCAGACGGCACGCCGGATCTTGTCGGCTGCGTGATTGCTGGGACGTCCACATCGATGGGATTTCTAACGTCACAATCGGTTTTCAACGTCATCTACCCTACTGGCAAGTGCTGGAATGACTAGAGAAGAGAGCAACTTGACGGTTCGAACGACTCTTCGACGACATTCCCTACATTTTTTCTTTTTCATCATTTTGTATTTTTTTGATGTCATGAAATCTGGTTGATCCATTTCTAGACGAACAAAGACGAGATGTATTCTACCCAACATCTCTCTATTTCTACCATTTTGATTTGTAAATTTTTCTTCCGTTAGTTTTTTCAATTGCTTCATTTTTCAAATTCAATTTTCGTATTTTAAAAAACATCAAACTTGGGATTACATACAGTAATACTAATAAAGACGTAAAATATTTTAGCCAACATCTCTCTATGTCTACCTCTTTGATTTGTATTTTGTCTTCCATTACTCCTCTTCAATTGCTTCATTTTTGAAATTCAATTTCGTATTTTAAAACATCGAAATTGGGAGTACACAATACTAATAATCATGATAGTTATCTTGACGAAGTCAGCTCTTCAGCAATACGTCGTAGCTTTGTAGACCCTGTTTATTCCAAACAAATCATTACGAATCCTTGATCGATTCGAGTACTCCTGTGACGATAAAAAAGGCGAATCATTGTGGTATCGAACAAAGAATTGGTGCCGCAAACAAATTGTAAATCCATGAACGAGAGCTTTACTTTGCAACTATTTATTCGTTTGAAATTTTTAATGTTTGCTTAACTAAAAACGAAGCAGGTATCAATAAGTCTGCATAGTTATTTTTTCGTTCGAGTGCTCTATGATGATTGTTTGGAAACATTGTCATTCTCTATTGGTTGTTGTTTTTGTAACAGTTGGAATTGGAATAGCAAATGGAAGCATCGTGGCCGACCGGATTAATTCATATCCATTTTTCTAGTTTGCAGAAGAGGTGGATTTCTCGTGTTGAACTTCCAGCATTCACTTTGTGAACGAGCAATGACTGGTTCTTCGGAGGTCGATCGCCCTTTGTCTTTCTATGTGTTGCGTTTTACGTTGCGTGTTTCATATACACATGCATCTATTTGTACAGAGCCTATTCCGATGTTCCTTGTGAAGAGTTTTCCATGGTTATAAATCCTCGAGCATCACCATGTATCCGTTTCCCACTGACACCAACACCAACAAGCGGCGTTGTTTTGCCGGGGACGGGAATGTTATTCCCGACGTGTCTCCCTATACCGACGCCACCGTCCCCCCGTTCTATCCGCAGTAAGGACTGCTCTTCATTAGCATGACATAGGAACAGTAGAACGGCAAAAATTGTATACAAAGCGCACAGAAAAACAAAGGTAACCGCCAGTATGGAAGCTATTCTTTCGACCTCGTATGATGGAACGTTATTGTTTTCTTCCCCTTCCGGCTCGTTGTAGCTTTCGTTAACCTTTTAATTGCGATCAAAAATGATAATTATCGCAATGTAAAAACATCGGAAAAGGAACGCAGTTTTTGTTGGCACACAACAGAGCGTAGGGATGGTGTGAGAAATATAACTCTCAAATGAAACTAGCGAATGAAACCGATTATCATAACCATGGTAAACATATATCACATCGAAACGCAAGCAGTCGTAAATGTAGACACAAAAAAGGCACAATTACACACATACCTTCACTTCTCCCAAAACAACCGCACAGACCAACAACATATTGGCAAACATCACAATCATCCCACCAAATATACCAACTCGCAGCTTGTTCGAACCTATGGAAAAGCAGGGAGCAATATAGACGCCACGCAGCGAAGTAAAGCCAACAATTACCAAGCTCCCGTACATTGAAAGGGCCGTAGCCAGTCCCATGGTATATACCGCTACAAAGGTGATCGACTTGGCAGAAAAAGACGATAGCAGCTGGTAGGAATTCCGGATTTGGTCGCGATATCTCTCGTCTTCGGATCCTCCATCTTCATCCTCACTGTTATCGTAGTTGTAATAGGCATCGGCAGCCTGGTACCAATCATCACCATTGTAATAATTCTTCCAATATTTGTAAGTCGTATGAACCTTACCAACCCATATCAAAGCGGTGGTAAAGGCAAATATCGTCAGCACGGTAGTGACCGACCACACGAAGGCAACCATGGATCGTTTGTCCATGAGAAAGCCACCACATAGCGACGGTGTTCGGCTCATGATGATGTCTAAGTGTGTCACGAGGTTGAGATATCAGGCAATTTTGCTTCTCTTTTCTAGATTAGGCGTTTTCCTTGCAAATGAAAATATGTACAATCCAATCAAGGGTTCCACCAAGGGTCTGTTTCGTAATTTTAGATTTCTTTCTCGTCGTTCAATTTTCGTCAGAAAAAATGACGGCCTCGTCTACCGCTTCAACAAATCGGCTCTGAAACTGAGCACACGTCTACCGTTTTATGTTCCTTTGATTATCAATCAAAGCTAAGTTTCTTGGTGATGGCTGGTTGCGTTTTGTCACAAATGATAGTAGTGCATCAAATGATAGGACTCGGTAACAAAAATGAGTAATGAGACCCCGAACTAACGACTAATTGACCAAGCACGCATAGCACCACCAACCGATCAAAAAGGGTATTTACCAATGCAGATGCAGGGGAAACTCTATGAATCTGTTTTTGCGAACAAATTGGGATTTATAAATAAAAAATAAAGTAACTCCCCAAATATGACCCCCTATTTCGATCATCCCCATCTGTTGCACAAGACACAAGATCCAAATCACTATGTTGATCGAGAACACTCACAATCGTCATCCCTTGATACTCGTAGTGATGTTCAAACCTAAAACAAGATAATTTGATAATCAAGCAATTAAGGAAGATCACGATGACAATCCGCAAAATTCCGAGCAGGCTTCAAGCAGTGCCATGCAGTAGTTATGCTATCGCAGTGGCCATCCTATTCCTGTTAGTGCCGTCGACTGTCTATTCGTGGCTTCCGCCGTTATCGAGACTCGCGATCGGAAATAGAATTGCTGGAAGGCCGCTTTATTCATCGGCAGAAGACGAACAAGCCACTCCTGACTACACCGGAAAAATTCTGTTTCAGCGAAGCCTTTATGAACTAGCAGAGGATTCTCAGGTACAGCTACAAAATCCCTTGATCATCGAGGAACGTGTGCGGTTTCGACCAGACAAGGAGAAACCTGGCTTTCTCGTACCACATGGCCCGAGAACGTTGATAATACGGGAGGACTATGAAGGTAAGTCAATTTTTCCCGCCTTTTCTTTCCCCTCTCTTTTTTCAATGTCCGAATGATCTGCATTTCACTTCAACTAAAACTCGACCCGCTTTTTCGTAATTAATTGTATTTTCAAGATGGGGCAGACCCTCTGTTTGCGATGAACTTGTTCAGACCCACCGATTCCGATCCCTTTGGTGATCACGATGGACCCCGTAGTTTGGACAACGAGATTGCTTCTGCGCTATACCTGGCAGCGAACCCGGAATGGATTCAGGGCGATGTCCTTGAACTTTCGTGTGCCGACACGCCCGGTGCGGCAGGTGTCGCCGGAATTTTGTCCTGTGTCGCCTCACGATTTGCATCCATGACCGACGAAGAGCGTAATGCTTACAAGCAGAAGCTTGAGATGATGGAGGACGACCCTTTGAATCCGACTGCTGGACTTGATTGTGACTTTTTCTTTCCCCCACGAATGCGCCGTCTGACTCTTTCAGAAGAATCAACTAAATCTCTCGAAGAAATCTCGGAGATAGTCGAGAGGCATTTTTCCTACTTTTCGGGGACTCCGCCAGTATCTATCCGTCAGTTAGAGTGGCGCTATCCTCGGCCTCCTGAGCGGGGCGGTTACAAACCATACCGGACTATCCTAGGGACCGATTTGGATCTTTCTGTTCCGACCGCCAAGCAATTGTCCAAGGTTGTTGCTAACTCACTTCTGCCGTCAAACGACTTTGCGGTGGCTAATATTAAGGAGGGGGCGGAAACTTCGCCTTCCTTTGGTGGTTTGGGGATGGACATGGCCGGCCCTTCTAGATCCGCTGAAGAAGAAGGGGACGTCAAGGTAAATCCGAATATTCCAGCTATGTTCGTCCATGTGTGTCGAGATTATCGCGATGAGACACAGTATCTACGACAATTTCTCGAAAACGGATATCGCATGAACGTCCGCACGAATTACATCAAGATGAATCGCATGCAGCTCAAACTTCAGTCCCTCCCAGAGGACGAACTTGAGGATGAAGAAGCCGAATTGAATTACTTGGAAGGTGAGATCCAGGAGGAGATGAGTCAGGACTACCAATCTTTGACTGCAGTCCACCATCCAGAGTACGCTGGCGACGGTACAGGAGATTACTTCTTTCCGCTCGAGAATGGCTCTTACGAGGGTGGTATGAGTAGATGGGACGAGCGTGGATCGAGTAGATGGAAAGATGAACTTTGAATATCATGTTTATCTAGCTAATTGTAATTCATTTAAAACAAAGCATCTGAAGGAAATCCTCTTGTGACCAAGAAGTCATGTACTCAAGTAGGTAGCCTGACAGTAGCAACGCCTTTGCCACAGATGATAGTTTTGTTGCAGCAATAGAAACTTCCGGTTGTAATTGGTTGTGGATATGAAGCTAGTATCTTGTCTATCAAACATAACAGCTATTGCATTTCTTGGGGCAAAAATCCGCTGCAATACGTAGTTGACCCTGTCTCTTGTGTCTTCGACCAGCCTTTTTGAGACAATCTTTAGGCATTATCTTGTCACAGCTGAAGTTCTTTTGGCTACGGAAACGGAATGAATCTTCATCATCTCGGCAGTAACAACGACTGTTGCAAACCGAGGGACATGCGTCCTCCGCTCTTTTCTTAGGATTCAACTTATCAGGGAGCTTGCACCGCTCTTTAGGATTTTCACCAACCCATTCGCAGCTCTCTCTTTGACTTTTTTCTCGAAAAAATCCAGCCTCGTCCACGCAAAAATTGCGACGAGAAGTGCATACACAGGGACAGTAATCTTTTGCTTTTTTCTCATGGTCTTTCGCGATAACCATCTCGCATCGCACAGATGGTTTTCGGCCAACCCATTCACAATCCTTTCTTCCACGTATAGTCATATATCTTCTTTTCCTTCTAGAGTCAGTGCATGATGCAACTATGATCTTAGGTTGAAGAATGCTTGGAGATGCAGTTGGAATTAGGCTTGGCACGTTGGTTGGAAGTTCACTTGGGATTGAAGAAGAAAGATTAGCATGAGATGCACTAGGAATCGAAGATGGTACATCAGTTGGAAATATAGTTGGAATCAGAGATTGTGGATTGGTCGGTAATGAAGTTGGAATTGAGGAAGGTATATCAGTTGGAATCAAAGAAGGCGAATCAGTCCGTGATGAAGTTGGAATCGAAGAAAGCATACCAGTCCGTAATGCAGTTGGAATCAAAGAATCTGCGGCGGTCGGAGGTATTGTTTGAGTCCTGGGGGTTAGGGTCAGAGGCGTATCATTTCGTGATATAGTTGGAATCGAAGAAAGCACATCGGTCCGAAATATAGTTGGCATTAAAGAATCTGCGGCGGTCGGAGCTATTGTTTGAGTCCTAGAGGGAGCGCTCGATGGATTCGTGGATGGTGTAAATAGAAAGCAGCCTTGCTCATAGCCCTGGCACCAAGGCCCAGCTATTGGAAGTGGGTCATTAGAATTTGGACACCCAGAGTCTTTCAGCAATAGAGTTTTTCCCACATCTGTAGGTATCTTGCCCGACCATGTCGACAGACATTGGTTAAATTTTTCTGCTGAGTAAAACATGAATCTCATGCTTGTTATCGAGTCAAAATTCCAAAATTCAACGGGATTGTTGAAGGCCTTCGCATAAGCAAACATTAAATTCATATTTTCGACAGCAGAAGTATTCCATTGATCGACATTCTGATTGAACAAAGCAGCATCTTTGAACATCAAATTCATGGAAGTTACATTTGAAGTATCAAAAGAACTAACTGCCTGGTCAAATGTAGATGCATTATTAAACATACCTCTCATAGATTTGACAGCAGAAGTGTCAAAGGAGTCAACTGGTTGGTTGAACTTGGGTGCTTGGCTAAACATTTCACTCATGTCTGTGACAGCAGAAGTATCAAAGGAACCA
>Ga0115013_10001407_pt1 | contig 13981 bp, 11 predicted proteins | sample SouAtlMetagenome_2_FD_88686 | JGI IMG/M metagenome (GOLD analysis project Ga0115013, IMG submission 88686) | Marine eukaryotic phytoplankton communities from Atlantic Ocean - South Atlantic ANT15 Metagenome | ecosystem: Environmental > Aquatic > Marine > Oceanic | place: South Atlantic Ocean...
GGTCCAGATTGCCATGCTCGAGAAGGAAGCCGAGGCCAAGAAAAAGGCGGCCGAAAAGGCGGTGCGGGATGCCACGGCGGCTCTCAACGAGGTCAAGCAGGATCAAAATAACAGCAGTGATGTACCAGAAGTTTCTGGAAAGGAAGGGTCCAGCGAAGCTGATATTGATGCGATTGCCCTAGTGATCCAAACTGCCGAAAGCATGACCTCGGAAGCTGGCGATGACGCCACTGATGATCCAGTCGCAACATCTCCTGATCCAGAATCATCGGCTGCAGCGGCTCCAGCTCTTTCTACAACCCGCACCGAAGACCGCATCGAAGAATCACGTGAGGACAAGGTTCTCAGTCCACCTGGCATTGTTCGAAAGAGTGAGGGAGACGTTTTCCCAACGACTCAGAATGCAACTGTCAAGAGCAAAGCTTCGGCCGAATCGGATACCACACAGCATACCTCCAACATGAGCAAACGGGAAGAGGCACTGCAAACAACGTTGCGAGTCGTCACCTCAAACCTTTCCAATCTGGAAAGCAGCGGCGATCCTACATCTCCATCTCATCAGGAGACCTGGGAAGCCTTGCAGGCCGTGACTTCCAATCTTTCCATGGAAGATCCCACCGAACATTTGCAGGGAGAGGGCGAGGATACTGACAAACAAGCCACAATTGAGGACACTCTTGCCGCCCTATTGACCAAAATCAACGAGTGCACACAGGTATTGGCCGATCGGAGTGCCAGTGCCGACGAAAAGGTGGAGGCCGCCAAACTTGCTGCGACATACGCAAAAACGGCAAACGCCTTGCGAAAGCTGTAATACACAGAAATTCGCCAAAATGCACAAGAACAACGCAAGACGAATATAGTCATTGTCACTCTAGTGCATCTGAACTATGGAATGGCCATAACCACAGATTGAGACTGGGAAAAGTCGAACGAACACACACACACACACACACACACACACATAAACAAATGTGTATACTATAAAATAATCATGTTTATATTCACGAACTTGTCCGTTTCCAAAACCCATAGAATGCCACCCTTTTTGACGCAATTATATTGTACATCCCGAAATCAAATCATCCTATTGCGTATTGGACACCGGAATTCCGAAGAATAGTGTGCATAATTCTCTAGATTTGTACTCCTTTCAATTTTTATCCTGCGAATCGTTCTATCAAATAGGGAGCAGCAGCACATCGGCTCTACACCAATGTGAACCACGTCCCTTCCTGTAGTTCTTTTAATGTGGTTCCAACCGTGTTCCCGAGCTGATATATCCCCAAGGAATTTCAGAACTTCTATCAAAAACTTTGGATCACTTTTCCTGTGAGACGCAATCCTTTTCGGGGGATTGTGATTTCAGAGCTATCTTCGTGTGTGACATGATACTTATAGAACGTTGATGTATCCTCCAATTGCTTGTAGGTTCTATATTTTCTTTTTTCGGGTTTGCGGTTCTCTTTAGTGGGAAACGATTTCCTGCTCCGTGAGTTTTATTGCTTGTGGCTCGAGGCTTTTTTCGTTTTCTGTTTTGGAATGAATTGCTGTCCTGTTTTGGGACTTGCCTAAGCCATCCGATTTCGATCGGAGAATTATACATGCTCGAGTTTGCTTCTCTCGTGGAGTGCGATTATTTCTTTGCCCGCAAGAGGCCCAACGTCTTTCGTTTTGCCACAACCACTCCCTATCTTGGTTTTCTGAGAATTGCAGTGTATGTGTATTTGATTCTTCGGTCTTCTTTTCGTTGCTTCCGAGCTTTTTCTCTAGATTGGCCTCGTTGCCAGATCCATCGTTGGAAAAATCCTCTTCACTCCGCTTCTTTTAGGTCGTGTCCCCGAAAATATAATGCCTCTTGAGAACATCAATCATCACCAATCATTCAATAACAAAACGTCGCAATCAATCGCAGAAAAAACAAGAACATGGCAATCAAACCTATACAAGCGAGGGTTCCCTTGTCGAGGACCGCATCCACATCGATCTGGGCAATCCTCCGTTGTCTCTGTCGAGTCGTGCTTGTGCTTGTTGTTGTCGTATTGCTGTCGCCAAGAAGACCATCCTCTCTACTGCCGCTACTGCCAATGGTTCTAGCCACCAACAGAGGACCCACGTCGTTCATGAGTTGTTCCTCATCGAAAAGGAGAGCCGTGTGGCGGACCATACTGCTGCTGCTGGTGGTGGTGGTACTTCCAAGCGTCGCCGTTTGCTCCTGTGATTTCTCTCCGCTTATTTGTATTCTTGCAGAGAGACGATTATTTCTCTCAACGTACAAAACGTCGACGTGGATAATTGCTTTGACTCGTTCGAACTGAAAATATGCTGCTGCCCACAGCCCCCCGCAGTGGCCAAACACTGCTTTTGGGCCTGGTGCACAACACTGGTGGCACCCATCAGATGTATCACCACATGGGCACACCCCCTGGGGCACATTAGGTCCCCCCAGCACCCACTGTCTGGGGCAAACCACCCACAGTGGCCAGGGGAGCCAACAGCACCGCTGCGCCCAGCTGCCCCCCATGGCCACACACTGCATTTGGCCACAGATGGGCAAAGGTCTTCCATGTTGGCCATAAAAGAGAGTATGAGAACAGATCTGTGAGAACAGAATGAATAGGAGTGGAAGAATAGAAGTGGGAGGAAGAAAAGAATTTTTTGAAGAATTTTCAAAGATCCATCTGTCGAAAGATTCTCTCGAAATGCCATGTCCTCGAATCCCACGATTAATCGGATAAGTAGGAAATCAACATAGGTAAGAATAGGAGGTATTTTGGTAGAATCTATCGAAAAATGCCATGCCTCAAATACCGGCATGTGCGGTGTTTTTTCACTAAATAATGCCAACAAACTTTTTCCGTTTGATAAGTATTTTAGGCGTAAAAAGTTTCCCCGCGATGTGATTTCAGATTTTCATTGGGGGTTCTCGGTTCTCTTTTCGATTTTGAGCGCAAGCACGGTTAAGAACCTCCCTAACTCGATGAAAAAATAAAAAATATTTTACGCATCCTACCCTCCGATTTCTCCTCGCCTCATAGGTCGCATATAGCATTTCGAACAAATGTTCCATCCTACCTTCATCAGGCCATAAACATCAAAATAAGAAGGATCAAGCTCCAGAGGAACACACAACAGGATACCGAGAAGACAATTATATACAAGGACCATGTTGAAACCAAAAGTAGGAGAAAGAAAAAATGAAACAGCACCGTCAAGAACTTTTTTGCTGGCAGCAAGTTTCGTACTTTCCTTCAGTGTTCTCGGTATGTTTGTGAATAATCGTATCCTCTCCACCTTGGCTTTGAGTGAGTGGGGAGTGAGTGGGGGGGGGGATTGCTACATCACGAATGACAAAAGCACAATGCATGTGAAACAACAACTCGAAACCGCCGTGATCATTCTAACCAGCTTAATTCCGAGCCACCCATCACTATGGATGCTCGAGAGAACCGTAGGGTCCTTGAAGAACCTGAACGGTTTACATCCCCAAACGCCAATTTACATCACGGTGGATGCACCGAAAAGTTACTCGCCCGAGAATGCGGAGAGATTGGATTTGTACACCCAAGCATTATACCGCCGGTTCTCTGGTGAACACAATCGGCACGTGACAATTGTTGCCAATCATGTACACGACACATCATTGGAACTATGAGAAAGGTGGTCTTTGATCTTATCGACACCAACATCACAAAGTACATTTATGTCTTACAGCACGACTTGATGTTCGTACCTGGGAAAGTGATCGAACACACGGCACTTGTCGATGCATTCGACAAGTATTACGATGACAATACGCTTCGTTTGGTAGGCTTTGGTCAGCACCCAAACAGAAAACATTTTAACAAAGGGAATTGCGAGAATCGGACAAAACTCGGAATGGAGAATCCGTTGAAATTCTTGGATACCGGTGGTATTAGTATTGGCAACAACACAACCAACTCAACTTCCGAAGCAATCTACCTGACACACACCAAAGCGTGGAGTGACAACAACCACTTCACAACCGTCGCGTACTACAAAGATATTTTAAACAGGTTTGGGCCCATACCGAGACCTCCAGAAAGCCCTATGCGAAAACTTGTCTTTAGGGATTGCCTACGTTGGGGTACCCACTTCTATGGGAAGCCAAACGATGGCGGATTCATTTGCCACCTTGATGGTAGAAATGCAACACTGGGTAGTAAGTATAATGATTGTCCCGATGAATACAGAGACGACAGGAGCTGAACGAATATCATCATCATTTTTCAGGTCCCACGATTACGGTATAGATAAAATTATTAGAACACAAAAAAACGATTCGAAGGAATCATCACTTTTTAAAAGGCAACGCACACAACTTCTTCGTTCACGGTTTTTGAGGAATTACAGGTACACATTCACTCCGAAACCAAGTTTTTTTGAATTCACTCCATAGAAACTACAAAAGGTACAAGAAAAAATGTTGACTCTTGCGTTCTCTTCTATCGCCCTAAAATCTGCGCAATCGCAGTGCGTACCAAAACAGCGGATCCGACGACCGAGAGCCAATATGTCTTCTGCGCCGAGGCAATGTCCCGAATTTCGATAATGTTGGCTCTCCGATGTTCTTCGGTCGTCGTGGGAGATAATTTCCACATGGTTGTTCGCCGTTGGTCCTCCAAAAAGTTGTTTCGTAGATCCGTCTTCCCCCTTAAGGGAGCACCATTGTAACCCTCGGCCGAAATGCCCGCCCCTCGGAGGTACGAACGATAAGTCTCATCAATGCGGTCCCAAGCATGCGATACTGTTGTTGCTGACGACGACTCATAACGTGGTCCACAACACCACAAGCTAGTCAGACCCATCTATTTGCATGGAGGAGGGGAATCACCAATTAGCTTGAGTGGGTGTGGAGCCATATTAAGTACCAAGAGGCCAAGGGGCAAAGCTCTAACATAACTACAGTTATGGCATACAAAGGTATGTTAGCAGCAGCTGCAGCTTAGCTTTGCAAGGGTGTGTTGGAGGGCAGACCAAATCAAAGCTTTCCCAGTAATATGTAGCCATAACTTGAGTAGGACTCTCTATTAATTCTATCTATCAAGTTGTCTTACTTTATTACCACCACTTGGCCCTGGTGCTCACTACTGGTGGCACCAAGCAGAGGTAGTGCCGCATGGGCACACCCTTTTGGGCCAACTAGGGCTCCCCAGCAACTGCTGTGTGGGGCAAACCACTCATGGTGGCTGTGGGGGCCAGCAGTGCCTCTGTGCCCCCCTGGTGGCCACACCGTGCCATTTTGGCCCTGTTGCTCACTACTGGTGGCACCAAGCAGAGGTAGCATGATATGGCCACACTCCCCCCCAGCACCTGGTGGTTGGGGGGTGTTGATTGGGGCCAAGCCCCACCCTCAGGGTGGGCTGTGTGGCATATGAGAGGGGGGGGGGAGGTGGCTACCCCACAACAAACAAAGGGGAAGAGATGTGCAATAGCCAATGCCCATTGGAGCCAACAAGCATGCCTATTTTTGCATTGGTGTGGTGCCTGCTGGTGAGCAGGGGAGGACACATGCTGATGCATGCTTGGTGGAAGCATCTTTGCGTGAAAGGGACAAGCGAATTGAGATCACGGAGGAGCAACTGTAAATACGAATCTAGTGAATTCGTAGACATTATATTCAGATAAATTCAGCTTTAATACAAGAATTACTTGGAACACCCGGTTGGCGAGGTGCTGAAACCAAAACGGCACTACCTGGTTGGCAAGGGGCGCGCTGTTGGAACTCTTCATAACTCGTATACTTTAACTGTATTTTTAAGGAATATAATTGTTTTAAATTTGGATCTAATGGCGCCATGAAAACAGCGCTATCGAGACACAGAGACCCCACGATGGATCGTACCGAATCGACAATGGAAGGCAAACTCCGCCATTTCACTTATGTATATTTCTGTATCTTTTTTTAAATAGTTTCACAATAACAAACTCTCGAGAGAGACAAAAACACAAATGTTTTGTGTTTCTTACAACACGAAGGCCAAGGCGGCAGCAAGAGTGGCGACTCCGACAGAAGCCGTATTGGAAGGAGCGGCAGATGGACCCCCCTTGCACTCCTTAGGTGGTTCAGCGTCCATCAAGTATGACTGGGAGGCCTGGTCCCAGAGTCCTCCGACCATGCATGGATCGACACCCAAACAATCATAGACACTCTCGAGGGCGGCCTTGACTTCTTTGAAGTTGGCAGAGCCGTTCTGTCCAACCTGTAGGTTGTCTTCGAGGACTTGACCGGCAGCGGCGTTACATGTCGCGACCATGGGAGCAATGGACATGGCAAAGATGGCACCTTCGGCTTCCGCCTTTTCGCTGTAGGCCTCATTGTCCGTCTTCCAGGCGTATCGTAGAGTTCCCTGGATCAATGGAATCTTCATAAGATTGATAATAACATCCTTGTGACCCTTGACAGCCTCGCAGTCGCCCTGGAGGAATTTTGCCAGACCGCTCTTGAAGTTGCGGTTAATCTCGAGGTTGACCTTGCTAGTTCCAGAAACTCTGTTGCCATTTTCGCCGCAGGTGTTGAAGTTTCCGCAGCGTTTGTCAGCAAGAGCGTAGGGGAACTTGCCCGATCCCTGTCCGTTGTCCCCCTCGAGCATACCGGTGTAAAAGGCGACGGCCATGTCCCAGGAATGGGCACCTATATCGTCGTTGCAAGTTTGGAGGGTGCACTTGGACTCGCAATCGGCAACGGCGTCCTCCAAATTGTACACGATGTACATCCAAACAATCATAAAGGCAGTACCCTTTTTGATGATTTGCTCGCGTCCATCGTATTTGTACATAGAAAAGTCGCTATTGAAATTCCTCAAATTGGTTGCGCCTCCATCAAAGGCTGCCATGACGATTTGGTTTCCGTAATCGAATTCGCCGTAATAGTCGTAGAATTGTTTGAAATAATTCTGTGGGCAGTCGTCGCAATCGTACATGCGCTTTTTGGCACCGGTTGAAAACCTTTGGATGGTTCGCTTGTTGACATTGTCCTTGGTGAGATCATATTCGTATCCAATCTCAATGGCATCACCTTCGGGATCGATAATGACAACTCCGGTGTTGGCGAGACAGCCCTTGGTCATTGGGTCCAAAGAGGCGCCGACACGGCACAAGACATAGTTCTTTTGGGATTCCGATGGCATGTACTGGATCTTCATGTATTGAGATCCAGCCACGTTATCGTCATAGGCCAAAAGTTTGACCTGGTTTCCGGACGGAGTATTTCCTAGCATCTCGGTGCCCTTCAACACGTTTACTTGAAGTGGAGCGGTAAGTCTTACCTGTGCCACCGATTTGGAGTGACCACCATCAATGTAGATTTGTTGGGCATTGAAAAAGGCCTCGTCGTTGCCAATGGCCAGCTGAACTTCCATTTCTTCTTGATCCAAATCAAGGGCGTTGTGATCGGTAACTTCCGAGTAGGGTTCGTAATTCGCGATTTGTTCACGGGAGGCATTCGCCGCGAGAAGAGACGCGGCAAAGGCTAGAATGGTCGATTTGGAAAACATTGTATTATATGATGTGTTCTGTAAGATGTCTACGAAAGTATGGGAGTTTGATGTTGATAAATCAACTTGATTTCGGCAAAAGCGTTTTATGACAACAACAGTAGATGAAGAAAAGTATGAATGCCACGAGGGTTGTGTATTCAAGACTCGCACTGAAAAGAAGTAATCCAAGGTGATTTAGCGTTAGATTGACATCAGAGCTGCTGAATCTATGCGGAAGAGAGGGAATCCAATCTTTTGTTAGGGCTAAGAGGCATGTGGCTATGGCTGGTCATGCTCTTTATTTAGAGGTATTTGGTGTCCGATTTCCATAAACCCCGTTCAGAATGACTCTCGGCTCCATACGAAAAACGCGTGCGGCAACGTGTCGTGTTCTCACCGCATAAATTTCAATTTTTCAAGGTATTTAATTGGATGGATTACGTTACACGTATGTTGAACATCATCGCGCAACGAATTTTGGCAGGTCTCGTCGCGGCTAGATGTAGTGTGTAGAAACCGGTACTGAACGTATCTGTCGAATCGTATCAAATTTGTGATTATAAACCTTCTTTTTGTTTCTACGAATTATACGGTACTGGATTTCGATCGCACGTGTTCTTTTGATTTGTGGATAAGTAGTCACGTTGAGGTCTGAATCACCCTAACCTTCGAATCGTGTTGAATTTTCATCTCTTCAACTCAACTCGGAACAACCGATTGGGGAAGCGAGCGCGACGAAACCCGAGAAAGGATCCATTCGGCGCTGATTGTCACGAAGGAAAAGTATCGAACCAATCAGTGATTGTCTCAAGGAAGACAAGATTGACTTCAGGTTTTGGGTGGAATGAACCCCAAACCCTTTGTTGATCAGCGATGAAAGAAACATTTTGAACTACGCCGTAAATCCTAACTGTAGTGACATCGCTGTGTAAAACAAATCATTCTAAGTAATGCGTTTTGATTTGATCCTGTAAAATATGGAAGGTATGGATTTGCTGCGTTAGGCGCCAATAGACGGGGCAAAGGCTTCTATAGAGCCTGTTCTTGTGGGGGCCACCGACACTAGAGGACAGTCTGCCAAAAAACCCAACAATAACCATTCGTAAAAATGTAGATAGTGGTGGATTGACGAAAATGCCGACACGGCACGGCATTCTCGCTCTCTATTTTTGTGTGAAACTTAGTTGGCCTCGAGCGAGAGTCTATCCAGTTCCAGTTCTTCTTCCATCAGAGTCTGGGTCTTGCCAGTGTCATCACGATTCCCTCCCTTGAGCCTGGACATTTTGTCGGAAAGCCTTTTCTTGGCAGCATCCTGACGAAGTTTATCCTGGAGTTCTTGCATTTCCTTGGCGCGCTCCTGTTCCGCAAGCGCGTCGCTGAGTCTCTTTTCGTTGGCCTCCTTTCTCTGGATGATTCTCGCGAGAATATCCTGTTCTTGCCCAACGTACCTGTTCATTTGTTCGATCTTTTCGTCCTCCTCCTTGCTCCACTCGTTGAAGGCGTGCTGGGACTCGGTCATTTCGTCCATTTTCTTGGGCTTAGATAGGCGTCTAGCAACTGCCGCATCGATCTCCTTTTTACGGGCTGCGATCCGTTCTTGAGCTCTTGCCATGGCCTGTTTCTGCTTAAACTCTTCCGTTTCTTCCGCCATTTCCTGGGCCTTGAGTGCTTCCTCGGCCATCTTTTCCGAGCGTTTTTGGTTTTGAGCAATCTGCGCGAGCTGATCGCCCTGTGCGGCATTGTACTCGGCCCATTCGTTCAATCGTTCGGTTTCCTGGGCTTCCCATTCCGCCATCATTTTTGCGTCATCATCTTGTTCTGCCTTGGATCGAACCTTTTCCGACTGCTGTTGCAGGAGTTCTTGCTTGCGAGCCTCGATGCGGGCCTTGGCAGTCGCCATGGCCTCCTTTTCTTTGTAGGCTTCCATATCCTTGGCAACCTCCTGGGCCTTGAGAGCTTCTTGGGCTTCCAGATCGGACTGTTTCTTTTGCTGAACAATCTGCTCAAGGCGTTGTCCCTCCTGTTTGGTATATTTTTCCATTTCGATGGCATAAGTAGTTGCAGCGTGTTGGAACTTGGCATTGGCCTTGCGTTCCTCATACTCTTGCTGCTTGAGCTTTTTGGCCAACAATTCTTGCTTTTTGGCAGCATTTTGTTCGATTTCTTTCTTGCGCTCTTCGATCTTGAATTGAGAGGCCTCTCGCAAAACCGATTCCGCCTCGCGTTCTTTGGCCTCGCGATCGAGGCGTTCGTTGTCATCCTCGTCATCGCTGTCGAATATATTAATCGGGTCCTTGGATTTTTGTCGGATGGGTCTCTGGGGAGGTCCATCGTTTGGAAGATTATCGTTAATGCTCGAGTCATTGAGATGGACATCGTCAATATCCCCATCTTCGTCGTCGTCACGGGTTGGAACAATTTCTGCCTGGCTACTCCGCATCCACTCGCTACGGTCCGAAGCCATTCGCTCCGTGGCTCCGGGACTCTCTGGTGGGGTCGTGTTGGGAGTCGAAATGGGCGAATCGGGTACCTTGGTGGGAGCAATATCCTTGGGGATGCCGTTTTCATCGTCGGCGTTGCTCGTCTTTTCTTTCTTGAGAACGGAGGGTCTCTTGCCTCGCTTGAGTTTTTTCGGTTCTTCGTCGTCTTTGTTTTTTCTGTCTTTGGACTTGCTTCGGCTTCGACTCTTCTTTCCGTCAGAGCCCCTGTCTTTGGACTTACTGCGGCTCTTCTTCTCGGCACCAACCGAACCGCTGCTCTTGGATCTCTTGGGTTTCGTTTTAGTCTTGTCATCGAGATCCTTGGAGCTTTTGGGCTTGGAGGAGGACTTGGTTCGTTTGACCTTGGTTCTGGTACCACCATCTTCTTCGAGACTCTTGGAACTTCGTCTGTGGACGGCCTTGGCCCGTTCGAGCATTCCATCAACCGCATCGATCGCATCATCTACGAGAGCCTTCGAGCTCTTGGGCTTTTTTGACTTTTCCTTTTTCTTTTTGGAAGTGGAGTTTCGTCTGTTGGCGGCCTTGGCTCGTTCGAGCATGCAATCGACCGTATCGTCGCTGTCTTCCATGGCTAGGTGTTTTCAAAAGAATAGTATAGGTCGAGATTCCGGTTGCTTGCCTGTAAAAGATATTTGAGATGGATTCTATTGACGAAAATGCCTTCGTTATGAAAGCATCTCAATATCACAGAACAAGTCGCAATATATATGTTTGCGTTGGAATCCTTCTAGTCCCAAAACGAGCCTTTTGCTATCACCGGTAGTGGCAGCAGCAGCAGCAGCAGCAGCAATGCAATCCAACGTCCACTCTGTTTATCGATCACCCGAAAACTCCATCCTCGGATATCAATTTGAAAATGTTCTCGAATAACCATAACTATCCGAAATCTTCATTATTGCCACTACGACGCGTGCCAGGCTTTGTTTGATCGCGGGCTGTCATCAGAAGGGCAGGAAAGTCGCCGCTCCATTAAAACCAATTAGGGTTCCGGATTTTGCTTCGGTTGTCTGACAGACTCTTATCGCTCGAAACGAGAACCCCCCCAAAAGGGGATCATCCAATGACAAGTAAAAAGAGGGGAATGAATCATGTCACCAACAACGTTATTTTCCACTCGAAAAGGGGGGAAAGACATTAGTTGTGAAATCTTTCGAGCGATGCTTTGCTACCGTTGAAACAGCAGCTGCGAACCATGGACGACCAATGGTCATGGAGCCAATCCTTTTTCATAGCATATTTACGATTGAACCAATCCTTCAACCTTGTACTCTACTTCGCAAACTAATACTTTTATCATCACAATGGCTGACAACAACGAAGACGAACTTGTCGATTACGACGAAGAGGAGGTACGTTGATGAGAGAAAAAGAGCGAAACAGAGCGGGAGCGAAACAGGAGCAATGTCTTTTTTTTTAAACCCGTGACCAGAGCTAGAGATAACTCACCCAACTCTGTATATAATCGAATGTGTTCGTGACAACAGGAAGTGGCCGTAGGAGATAAGGCCGTTGCCGGAGACGAGGCGAAAGAAACCAAAAAGTGAGTTATGATTTTGTCCCCAAAACAAACAAACAAAAAGACTAGAATATCCAATGATCGTTCGTGACTCGAGAGGTTGGAATTGAGAGAAGATTGCTGCTCGGTAGGAATAGACTGTTACAACTGCAATAAGGACGGAAGACGCGTCTCTCTTATTTGCTTGGCAATTAGTAGGACAGAATACAAGCACGGTGCTATTGCTGTGCCGTGCTTGGCTGTGCCGAAGCCGCCGGGCGAAGGAGATTGATCTGTTGACTGGTCCTCGTGGAATCGAAAAAAGGCTGTGCGACGATTTGGATCCCATGATTGTGAGATATTTTGAAAGATTATAATGTGGAACATCAATTCCTCGTGCAATGCCGGTTCTAGGATCTTGTTTGGGAGTAGGAATAGGAGGAAGGAAATCGGACGAACCAAATTTTTGATACAGTGGATGACCTGCTTCTTATGTCAGAGATCCAATTCCCGTGTCAACGATACATATTTACGCTTCGCTCGATTCAGATGCAACGATTTCGATTTCCTGAAACTGTGCATGATTCTTTCATTTTGTTGTTCGAATACAAAATAAAAAACAAATCCGTGTCTCATCCCATACAATTAATTTGCTACTGCTTCCGTCATCATTGCAACAATGACAACTTTTTTCCGTCATTATCCAATATATCAATCGCTCCACGAACAAACACGTGCTGCGAATTTCAAACTATTGCAAACACAAACACAAAACGCTCTTGCAACACACACACACACACAAATAATACTACAGAGGCCACTATGTCGGCATTCACGCTTCCGGTTTCAAGGATTTCATGCTCAAGCCCGAGCTCTTGCGTGCGATTGTCGATGCCGGATTCGAGCACCCCTCGGAAGTCCAGCACGAGACGATTCCACAGGCCGTCCTGGGAGGAGACATTATCTGCCAGGCTAAGTCGGGTATGGGAAAGACGGCCGTCTTTACTCTGGCGACTCTCCAGCAGGTCTCCTTCGAGGAACCCAAGGTTTCCGTCTTGGTCATTTGCCACACCCGCGAGTTGGCCTTTCAGATTGCCCACGAGTACGAGCGCTTTAGCAAGTACCTGCCCTCGGTCAAGACGGCCGTCTTTTACGGGGGTGTTTCCGTCAAGCAAAACAAGGAAATCCTCAAGAACGACTGCCCGCACATTGTCGTGGGAACACCCGGTCGCATCCTGGGATTGGCCCGCGAAAAGGACCTGAAATTGGATGGCATCAAGCACTTTGTCTTGGACGAGTGTGATCGCATCCTCGAGTCTCTGGACATGCGACGGGACATTCAGGAAATCTTCCGATTGACTCCCCACGAAAAACAGGTGCGTGTTGTTGTTGTTGCTGCATTGTTCGGTTTTGTTTTGTTTCTTGAATGTTTTTCGTGAAGAAAGGCAACCAGCTGCTCGTTGTACTAAAGATCTCTCACATTACGTTTTCATCGTTTTCCGCTATCATACCATATGGATTATAGGTCATGCTCTTTAGCGCCACCCTTTCCAAGGAGATTCGACCTGTCTGCAAAAAGTTTTGCCAGGATCCCATGGAAATCTACATTGACGACGAAACCAAGCTCACCTTGCACGGATTGCAGCTTTACTACTGCAAGCTTGCCGAAGCCGAAAAGAACCGCAAGCTCAACGACTTGTTGGACGCTCTCGAGTTCAACCAGGTCGTTATTTTCGTCTCCAAGGTTGCACGCGCCAAGGAACTCAACCGCCTCCTGACCGAATGCAACTTTCCCAGCATTTGCATCCACGGTGGTATGAAGCAGGAGGAGCGTATCACCCAGTACAAATCCTTCAAGGACTTTAACGCCCGTATTCTGGTGGCCACCGATCTGTTTGGCCGTGGTATCGATATCGAGCGGGTCAACGTGGTGGTGAACTACGATTTCCCCGACGAGTCGGACCAGTTCTTGCACCGTGTCGGTCGTGCCGGAAGATTCGGAACCAAAGGAATTGCCATTTCCTTCATTAGCAGCGAACAGGACCAGGAAATTTTGGGCAAGGTCCAATCTCGATTCGAGGTCAACATCCCCGAGCTTCCTGACGAAATCGACATGTCGACCTACATGAGCACCTAAACACGGAAGATTTTCGACTGATCTATGTATACTTTCCGACACGGGAACATCATCAATATCTCGAACTCAAGACAAGATATTTATTTGGAAGCGATAGCAAACTATTATTATTACAAATTCTTAGAACGAATGAACTTTATCTCTGCTCAGTTCTTGCCTTGTCTGCTTTACCAACAGCAATATTTGAGCTGGCATATATTGTCACCGTATTCATCCTCAAATAATGAGACGATTCTCTCAGCTTCGTAAACTAGGAGGTAGATCACAATTCAGGAAAACTTTTCTTTCCACATTCGGTGGCATATTCCATCAAAAAAAGAAAGTACCACCTATTCCTTAATAGGGCTAA
>Ga0115013_10001408_pt1 | contig 13965 bp, 16 predicted proteins | sample SouAtlMetagenome_2_FD_88686 | JGI IMG/M metagenome (GOLD analysis project Ga0115013, IMG submission 88686) | Marine eukaryotic phytoplankton communities from Atlantic Ocean - South Atlantic ANT15 Metagenome | ecosystem: Environmental > Aquatic > Marine > Oceanic | place: South Atlantic Ocean...
GAAAGATTCCGGTGCCGAAGTTAAATATGACAAAGAATCAATTTCCATATCAATGGATAGAGATCATCCGAGACCTGTTGATATTACAACTGCACCTTTCCCTGAATTTCCTACTGATATGCAAGCACAGTTTTCAGTGATAAATGCTATATCTAAAGGCACATCTAATATATATGAAACTGTATTTGAGAATCGATTTATGCATATTCTTGAATTAAATAGAATGGGTTGCGATATAACCGTTAAAGGCAATCATGCAATTATTAATGGAGTTAACTCTATTTATGGTGCTCAAGTTATGGCAACAGATTTAAGGGCTTCAGCAAGTCTTATTCTTGCAGGACTATGCGCAAAAGGAGAGACAGTAGTTGATAGGATATACCATATTGATAGAGGGTATGAGCGAATTGAAGAAAAATTAAATTACTTAGGCGCAAACATAACTAGGTTACCTAGTTAATTTTCTTAATTTGATCAGAGCTTATTTCAATTGATTTATACTCACTATCTTTTGTAAGCAATTTTAGTTTTATATTATTACCAAGCCCTGCAAATCGCAGTGATTTAGTTAAGTTATTCCAAGTCCCAGCTTCCTCATTTATTTCAATAATAATGTCATTAGTTCTTACGCCTTTTTCGTACAAGGGCCCAAAATCATCTATCTCAACTATTTTTAGAGCATTTGCAATTTCATTATCTAAGCTAATTCTGACTCTACTGACTCTGAAATTTCCGATCCATGAGGTTCTTATTTTTCCAAACTTTATTAGTTCTGAAGAAATTTGAACAACAAGATTTGATGGAATTGCAAAACCAATACCCTGATAGGCACCTGTTTTAGAAAATATTTTTGAATTAATACCTACCAAGTTACCATTTTCATTTATTAATGCTCCCCCAGAATTGCCTGGGTTTATTGCTGCATCAGTTTGTATCAGTTGAAGATATGGATTTCCGTAATCTCTCCCAGTCGCACTAATTATACCGCTAGAAACAGATATACCAATTCCATATGGATTTCCAATCGCTAGAACTTTGTCGCCAATTTTTAAATTCTGAGAATCAGCAATATTTATTGGATTTAAATCTTCTTTTGTATTAATTTTCAGGACAGCAATGTCAGTATTCTTGTCTATTCCTATAATGGATGCTGAATAATCTTTACCATTTTTAAGACTTACATTAATATTTTGACCAGAAAGAATATGAAGATTTGTCACAATATAACCATCCTTTGAAATTATTACTCCAGAACCTATGCCATTTTCTTGTCTAGAGTAAGAAAGACTATTGCTAGAAGAAATCATCACAACTGACTCAATTGATTTTTCAGAAGCAGTGACCAATTTGTTTTTACTGTCAGATATAAAGTACCATGTGGCAGAAAAAGTTAAAAAAACAATTAATATATAATTAAAAAAGTATGTTTGAAAAAGTTTCATAATGTCAGTCACTAAAAATATCATCGATGCACTTAAAAACCAAGAAATAAGACCAGATTCTTCGCAACAAGACCTTATTAAAAAATTGGCAAACATAGAATTTAGAAAAGGCTTTACTAAGTCAATCAAAAAATTTGGAAACAAAGAAGATCTTGGCATCTACATTTGGGGAGATGTTGGCAGAGGTAAAACTTTAATAATTAATGAATATTTAAAACAGCTTAATCCGAATGACCATAAAAGCTTTCATTACATTGATTTAATGAGTTTTGTTCATAATGAGTTAAATATAAATTCAGGTACAAAAGATCCTCTTAATCAAGTTGCAAAAAATCTTGTCAAAAAGTGTGATCTGATATTTATCGATGAATTTCAAGTTGAAGATGTATCAGATGCAATGATAATTGGGAGCCTTTTAATTAAAATTTTAGATTCTGGTACAAAAATTATAATCACATCTAACTCACACCCTAATGATTTATACAAAGATGGACTGCAAAGAGAAAAGTTTATTAAATCAATCATGACTTGTACTGAGAAGCTTAAAATTTTTGAGCTTGACGGAGAAATTGACTATAGATCAAGAAACATCATAGACATATCTCATAGTAAAGACTATTTATATTCTGAAATAGATATTTTAAATTTAATAAAAGATAATTTCATATTATCTAATGAACAGAATACAGAAATTACAATTAATGAACGAAAATTTAAGTGTAAGTTATCTTCGAATAACTTGCTTTGGATAGATTTTATGACGTTCTTCAAAGAGCCAACAGGTTCAAAGGATTACAAATTTATTTGCGATAGGCTTGATTGGATTTTTATTAATAATTTTAAATCTTGCGATGATAATTATATTGATATTATAAGACGTTTTATCTCTTTTATTGATATTGCATACACTAAAAAAGCAAAAGTTAAGTTTTTTTTTAATGACATAGATATAAAAAATATTTATACAGGCGAAAAACTTCAATTTTTATGGAATAGGTGTTCAAGCAGACTTACTGAGATGCAGAATTATGGTTATTTGTTAGATGACTAAATTTAAATAAAAATGCATATAAATATTGCTATATTTCGCTCTAAACATTAATATTCGCTTCTCAATTTAAATGATTATGAAAACATACTCACTAAAAAAGGAAGACGTAGAGAGGAACTGGTTTGTTCTTGACGTATCCGATTGTATTCTTGGCAGGGTTGCAACAAAGATTGCAGATAAGATTAGGGGAAAAGACAAGCCTACATTTACACCTCATACTGACGGAGGAGACTATGTAGTAGTTATTAATGCTGAGAAAATTAAAGTTACAGGTTCAAAATTTACTGACAAAAAGTATTACAGACACTCCTTATACCCTGGCGGCCTTAAAACCCAGACCTTTAAAGAATTAAATGATAAAAATCCTGAGAGGATTATTGAAGAAGCTGTTAAGGGAATGCTCCCTAAAAACAAACTTGGGAAATCAATGATAAAGAAACTTAAAGTTTTCAAAGGACCAAATCATGATCATGAGTCACAAAAACCAACTGAATGGAAGTTAAGTTAATGAGCGCAGAAACACATTATGCTACAGGAAGAAGAAAAACTTCTTCAGCCAGAGTTTATCTTAAAAAAGGAAAAGGTAATATTTTAGTTAATAACAAGAAGCTAGATGAGTATTTTGGAAGAAAAGTTGCTCAAATGCTTGTTATGCAACCTTTAGAGCTTTTAGATCTTGCTGAAACATTTGATGTTGATATTAAGGTTAAAGGTGGCGGAAGCTTTGGACAAGCTGGAGCTATTAGACATGGTATCTCTAGGGCGCTGACTAACTATGATGAAGAGCTAAGACCTCAACTTAAGAAGGCCGGACTTTTAACAAGAGATCCTAGAAGAGTTGAAAGAAAGAAACCTGGTTTAGTAAAGGCAAGAAAAAGTAAGCAGTTTTCTAAAAGATAATTTATCATTTTATCCTTACTTATTTCCAATTATAAGTGAATTTTATATTGCTTAATTATGTTATAATTTTCGACGATATTTGAGTAGCACACAGCCTAAATGCAAGATAAAGACAAAACAAGAAGAAAGGTTTTAATTGGTTTAACAAGCGCAGTTGGTTTGTCTGGTTTGCCATTTGCAGCAACTCCTTTTATTGCAGCTTGGAATCCAAGCGCCAAAGCAAAAGCTGCAGGCGCACCTGTTAAATTAGATGTTTCGAAAATGCAATATGGTCAACAAATTCAAGTCGCATGGAGAAAACAACCAGTGTTTATTATTAGACATACAAAAGAAAGCTTGGCTAGTCTAGAACTTGTCTTATCAAAACTAGCTGATCCAAATTCTGATCTTATCGCAGAGCCCTATAAAGGACTTTATCCCACAAGGTCTAAAAGTTCGGAATATTCTGTAATGTCTGGAGTATGCACCCATTTAGGTTGCGCTCCGAAATATTTTCCCGAAGTTGAGCCAAAGCCTTGGGATGCAACTTGGAGTGGAGGTTTTTTTTGTCCATGTCATGGCTCAATGTTTGATATTGTTGGCAGAGTTTTTAAAGGTGTTCCAGCACCTACAAATTTAGTTATTCCTCCACATATGTTTGATGGAAGTATATTAACTATAGGAGAGGATAAGGAGTTATAAATGAGTGAAATAGCTGGAAAATTATTTTCTTGGTTAAATACTAGGTTGCCGATTGTAAATACATTTGAAAGACATCTTTCAAAACACCCTGTTCCATCAAAAGTAAATTTTTGGTATCTTTTTGGCGCCTTAGCTTCAGTTGCTCTTATTATTCAGATAGTTTCAGGTATTTGGTTAATAATGCCATATTCAAATACTGAAGAAGAGGCATTTTCATCAATAGAGTACATAATGAGAGATGTAGATTATGGCTGGGTGATTAGATATATTCATACAACAGGTGCCTCACTTTTCTTTGCAGTTGTTTACCTTCATATGTTTAGAGGTCTTCTCTATGGCTCTTATCAAAAGCCTAAGGAGTTAGTATGGATATTTGGTTGTACTATATATTTAGCTATGATGGCAGAAGGCTTCTTAGGATACGTTCTTCCATATGGTCAGATGTCTTATTGGGGCGCTCAAGTAATTATTTCTTTATTTGGAGCAATTCCGTATATTGGTGAATCCCTCGAGTTATGGGTAAGAGGGGATTATTATATTTCGGGCATTACAGTTTCAAGATTTTTTGCATTACATGTTGTTGCCTTGCCTTTAGTTTTAATAGCATTAGTGTTTTTACATTTAGTTGCTCTTCATGAAGTTGGTGCTGGAAATCCTGAAGGCGTAGATATAGAGGAGTTCATTGATGATGATGGTGTTCCTTTAGACAGTGTTCCGTTTTTCCCATACAAAGTTTTAAATGCTCTAGTTGGTATAGGAGTCTTTATGACGGTATTTGCAATAATTATGTTTTTCTTTCCTGAGGGAGGTGGCTACTTTATAGAGATGGCTAATTTTCAAGAAGCTAACCCTCTAGTTACTCCTGATCATATAGCTCCAGTCTGGTATTACGCACCATATTTTACAATGCTTAGAGCAGTTCCAGATCCGCTTGGAGGATTGATAGTGATGGCTGCAGCTGTTGCGATATTCTTTGTTGTTCCTTGGCTAGACAGAAGTAAAGTTGCTTCAATAAGATATAAAGGCATATATAGTAAAATTGCTATTACTTTATTCGGTGTAAGTTTCCTTACTCTTGGCTATTTGGGAACAGTTGGAGTTACAGAGGTAAGAAAAATTATGAGCGTAATTTGCACTGTAATTTATTTTGCATACTTTTTATTAATGCCCATTTATACAAAATATGAGACAACAAAGGAAGTTCCTAAAAGGCTATGATAAATAAATTAATAGATTTATTTCCATTTAAAACTTTTTTAATCTTAGTTTTATCATTTTACTTAGTTAATCTATATGCTGCTGAGGGTGGACCATGTAAGGATTATGGTGAGTGTGATAATTTTAAATATTCCTTAAATGATATAGAGTCACTTCAAAGAGGAGCAGCAACCTACATTAATTACTGTTATGGATGCCACTCTCTAAAATATTCAAGATGGGGAAGAGTAGCAAAAGACTTACAAATACCAGAAGATATTTTTTTTGAAAATTTAGTATTTGATAAATCTATTAAACCTGGTGATCTTATGACTGGTGCTATGTCAGAGGATTCAGTTAATTGGTTTGGTGTTGCTCCTCCAGACCTTACTTTAGTTTCAAGATACAAGGGCGATGATTGGATATACTCATACCTAAGAGCTTATTACGAGGATTCTTCAAAACAATATGGTGTTAATAATTTGGTGTATCCTAATACCGCAATGCCTAATGTTCTTTTATCGCTTCAAGGTAATCAAAGGCTTGTATGTAAAGATATTCCAATTTTAGCTAGAAATGGTGGTGAGAAAAGAGATGAATATGGAGATACCATCACAAAAGAGAAGTGTGGATTTTTACAGGTTGAAGAGGGTACTGGTGAGCTAACTAAAGAAGAGTTTGATACATTAATTTATGATCTTATAAATTTTTTAGTATATGTCGGTGAGCCTATAAAGGCCACCAGAGAAAGGATTGGATGGTATGTTGTATTTTATTTCTTAATATTTACAGCTTTATCCTCTTTACTATATAGAGAATACCATAAAGACTATAATCAATAATCGGGAGAAAATATGATTTTATATTCAGATAGAGATGACCATTACAGCCAGAGAGTAAGGATTGTCCTTGCAGAAAAAGATATTTCTGCAGAAATTAAAGAGTCTGAGCAAGATGAAACACCAGATGAGATCTTATCAATAAGCCCGTATCACAAGCTACCTATATTAGTTGATAGGGATCTGGCGATACATGATCCTGCTGTAATGATGGAATACTTGGATGAAAGATTTCCTCATCCACCTTTATTGCCAGTTTATCCTGTTGCAAGAGCTAATAGCAGAACTTTAATGTTAAGAATTGATAGGGAGTGGTGTCCAATAGTTGACACTCTAATTGAGGGCAAGAAGCCTGAAAAAGAATTAATGAAACTTAGAGAGGAGTTATTACACGAAATATCATCAATAGCACCAACATTTAAGGAATTTAAATTTTTTATGAGTGATGAATTTACTTTGGTTGATTGTTATTTTGCACCAATCTTATGGAGACTTCCTTCAATCGGTATAAAGCTGCCTCTCAATAGACATTTAAAACCTCTAATTGACTATCAAAATGCCGTCTTCGAAAGGCCAGGATTTCTTGACAGCCTTTCTTCCATAGAAAGGGATCTTAAGACTGATTAGCAAAATTGCTCGTTGAAATTTGCCACAAAGGGAAATTTCTTTTAATACATTTGTTTCTTTGAATATTTGATGAAGAAGTTTCAAGATTAATATCATCTTTAAATAAATTGTTTTGATATATTTTTTCTATCGTCAAATAATCATTAATTATTAACTTCTCTATTTCTTTTTTTATAGTCTCAACATTTTTATTGGCTTCAATTTTTTCAATGATATTCCTTGATATTGGAACATACGTACCCTCAAAATCAACAAGCTTCTTAAGACTATTTGCTTCATGAAAGATCTCACTTGATGAGTAAAAATCTACTTTTAAAGCATAATTTCTAAAAGTTGGCACAACTGTCTTGCCTAAATTATAGTCAGTAACAAAATATATTTTTGAAATATCATTTCTTATTCTTGGAGAATGCTGAATAGTGATATTTTTATCAAGCTTAGAAATATTTGAATAATTGCTGATGCTTGAACTTACTTGTAATATATCTTTTGCATTGTCCTTATAATTTTTCTCATTAAGTAAATAATATAATTCTGCAGGATATTTTTTCTTAAGATCTGAAATTATTGCTTCGTATCCATCAGAATATATGACAAGGATTTTTTTGGATTTATCATTAGATTCCTCAAAAACTTTGGACTCCAACAATTGCCTTTGTTCTTGAATAAAACTATCGCAAAAGTAATACATATCTGAATCTATAAGATCATTGTCTAATTTAAAACTATCTTCATTATCAAATCTTAATGAAAATAAAATATCTTTTTTCAATAATCGCTCAATAATCATTTCCTTATTTTTTTTAGAAGTCTGAATTTCAATATTTAGTTCATACTGATTATTTTCTTTTTCTGGAATGGAAGAGCATGATGCTATGAAAAGCATCAAAGGTAACAAAATTAATGTTAAGCTAAATCTCATAATTTACTAAAATCAAATGCTATATTTTATTTCTACACCTATTGGTAATCTAAATGATATATCACTTAGAGCGATAGATGTAATTAGAACTTCTGATTATTTATATGCAGAAGATACGAGGACAACAAAAAAATTATTAAATTTCATTGATTGTAAAAAAAGATGTAAAAGTTTTCATGAGCACAATGAAGATCAAGTATCAAAAGAAATAATTAGATATGTTAAAGATAACAAAACTATTTCTATAGTATCTGATGCAGGCACCCCAGCAATATCTGATCCAGGATATAAGCTTATTAGAGAATGTTATAAAAGTTCAATCGCTTATACCTTATTGCCTGGACCATCTTCAGTAATAAGCGCATTGATTATGTCAGGATTGCCTACAGATAAATTTACATTTTGTGGGTTTGTACCAAAAAAAATGAATGAACAAAAAATATGTTTTGATGCTTTAAAGAATGAGGATAAGACAGCTATATTCTTTGAATCACCAAGACGAATAGAAAAAACCATAACACACCTAGAGAAATTTTTAGACCCAAACCGCAAGATTGCAATTTGTAAAGAAATGACAAAATTACATGAGCAGGTTTTAAGAGATGATATCTCAAAAATTTTGCCAAGAATTCAAAACAAAGATATCTCCCTTAAAGGAGAGATGGTGATTGTAATAGAAGGGTCAAAAAAGAAAAATATAAAGCTTTCGCTCAATACTGCCACGAAAAGAGAATTTTTAAAAAAGATGTCTATTTCGGACGCAGCAAAGCTAATTTCTTTGATAACAGGCGAAAACAAAAGAGAAATTTATAAATATCTTATAGAAAACTAAAAAATCATTATAATATTACCCGAGTTGGTTGGATGATCGCTAATTTTATTAGAGGAAAGTCCGGACTTCAAAGAGCAGGGCGCCAGGTAACGCCTGGGAAGCGTGAGCTTACGGAAAGTGCAACAGAAAATATACCGCCATTTATGGTAAGGGTGAAAAGGTAAGGTAAGAGCTTACCGCTTAAGTGGTAACACTTAAGGCATTGCAAACCCCAGCCTGAAGCAAAACCAAATAGAAATCCATTAAAGTTGCTCGCTTTGGATTTGGGTAGGTTGCTAGAGTATTATGGCAACATAATATCGAGATAGATGATCATCATATACAGAATCCGGCTTACAAACCAACTCATCTTTAATATCTGAAAAGCATTTTTCTTTTAATAAGTGTGAAAATGTGTGCAAAAGTGTTGCAAAGTGTGCAAAAAGTCTTTATATTTTGTAAATGTTTGGATTTAACACAGTTTCTCTTGATGCAAAGGGTAGGTTATCAATACCTGCTAGATACAGAAATGATTTTAAATCTCAAAAACAAAATAAAATTGTCATCACAAAAGATCCTCAATACCCATCATTAAAGCTATATTCAGGTAGTGAATGGGATAGTATCTCTAACAAATTACAATCACTTCAAGGGCTTGATCCGATTGTAAGAAATATCCAATGGACAATATTAGGTAATGCCTATCAATCAGATATCGATATTAATGGAAGAATGCTTTTAAGAATACCAAATGATTTGCAAAAGTACGCAGAAATAGATGAAAAAAAACAAATAGCGCTTGTAGGCATGGGAAATAAATTTGAAATATGGAATATTGATAATTGGGAAATGAGACAAACAGGAGGATCTTTATCTACTGAAATTTTAGATGTAGTTCTTCCTGAGAGTATAAAATCGATGTCATTTTAATTAGGGGAAACATATGAATTTTGAAGTAATTGAACAAGAAATAGAAAACGCAAAGATTAAGGTTGTAGGCGTTGGAGGCGGAGGAGGCAATGCAGTTCTGCATATGATCAACCATAATATTAATGGAGTAGATTTTATTTGTGCAAATACAGATACTCAGGCTCTTCACGCTTCAAAAGATTCAATAAATTTAAAATTAGGCAATGGCCTTACAAAAGGTCTTGGTGCTGGAGCAGATCCTGATATTGGAAGAAGAGCAGCTGAAAGTGACAGGATGGCAATTGAAGAATTATTAACAGGCGCAGATATGGTTTTTATAACTGCTGGCATGGGAGGCGGAACAGGAACTGGGGCAGCACCTGTAATTGCATCAATTGCAAAGGAGCTAGGAGCCCTTACTGTAGCAGTAGTTACAAAACCTTTTAAATTTGAGGGTAAAAAAAGAATTGGAGCTGCTGAAAAAGGTCTTGCCGCATTAGTTGAAGAGGTGGATAGCCTTGTTACTATACCTAATGAAAAACTTCTTGAGGTATTGGGTCCAGATACTCCTATTTCAGATGCATTCGCAAAATCAGATGATGTTTTAAAGGGAGCTGTTCAAGGTATCTCCGATATTATTATGCAAAGAGGTCATGTCAATGTTGACTTTGCTGATGTGAGAGCTGTCATGTCAGAGAAAGGCACTGCAATGATGGGAACGGGAATTGCAAGCGGAAATAATAGAGCCGAAGTAGCCGCAACCATGGCTGTTAAGAGCGAGTTACTTGATGATATCAATCTTAAAAATGCAAGAGGTGTTTTAGTAAACATAACTGGTAAGGAGCCAACTCTAGGCGATCAAACCGAAGTAACTAATATTGTTGAAGAAATTGTAAGCGAAGATGCGCTAGTTATTTATGGTCTTGTTTTTGATGATAGTTTTAAAGACGAGATAAAAGTAACAATCGTAGCAACAGGAGTCGATCAAAGAGCTCCAACTTTAGCAATAGATAACGAGCCTACCATGACACTTAATCCAGTAGGTTTAAATAGAGATAAAACAAATCAAGAAGTTGGCACGTCGTCTGCAGAGGACATTGAGTTCCTTGATGTGCCGACTTTTATGAGAAAGCAAGTAGATTAAAATGCTTCATTTTCCAGTTCTACTGGAAGAGTCAGTTGATTTCTTAGTGAATGATATAAATGGTCATTATATTGATTGCACTTTTGGTAGAGGCGGGCATTCTGAATTAATTCTAAACAAAATATCAAACAAAGGCTTTTTATCAAGCTTCGATAAAGATCCTGAAGCATACAAACACGGTTTGAATTTAGATAAAAAAAATTTTGAGATACATCATGACTCATTTCAAAATATCGGTAAATTTTTTAAAAAAGAAAGCATAGATGGAATCATATATGATTTGGGTACTTGTTCTACTCATTTCGATAATCCTAAAAGAGGATTTAGTTTAAATAAAGAAGGTCCTCTAGATATGCGTTTTAACAATACGACAGGCATGCCTTTTTCAAAATGGCTTGAAGATGCAAAAAAAAATGATATATCAGAAGTGCTTTATAAATTTGGTGACGAAAAGCATGCTAAATTAATTGCCAACGCAATATACGCTGCTAAAAATGAACATTCAATATCGAATACCTTAGAATTAGCAAAAATAATTAAAGATGTGTATCCAGAAAAATATAACAAAATTCATCCAGCCACGAAATCATTTCAAGCATTCAGAATATTAATAAATAATGAGCTTGATGAGCTTAAAAGATCTTTAGAGAATGCAGAGAAAATTATTAAAAGAAATGGATTTATAGTAACGATAGCTTTTCATTCTCTTGAAGACAATATTGTAAAGAATTTTTTTAGACCAACGATAAAATCATTCCCAAAAGATATACCAATAAATAATGAAGAAAAAAGAAAATTCAAATGCATAGCAAAGAAGATTAGAGCCTCTGAGGCTGAAGTCAATATAAATCCGAGGTCAAGAAGTGCAATCATGAGAGTGTTTCAAAAGACATGATAAAAGAAAGAATGTTAATAAATATTGTTATTTTACTTGTAGGTATTTTCATACTTAGCATGGAAAAAATTAAGCTTTCTTGGGAAATTAGGACATTGCATAATAATTATCAGAATCTTCAAATTGAAAATCAAAATCTTAAAGATTTAAATATTAAGCTCATTACTCAGTCCAACATTGAGAATTCCCCGGGAACCATTGAAAAGATAGCTAAAGAATCTTTGGGCATGATTAAAAAGAAACCCAAAAGAATAGAAATATATGAATAATAAAAATATTTTGTTTAATTGGAGGTTTATTTTAATCTCATCAAGCGTAGTTGCTATCCTGGCCGCAATAGTTTTTAAGATATTCTATATACAATTCTTCGATAGCGATTTTCTAAAAAATGAGGCTAATAAGAAATATGTAACATACAAAGAAGTCAACTCCGTTAGGGGAGGTATATTTGATAGAAACAATTTTCCTTTAGCTATCTCAATAGTGAATTATGATCTATATGCATTAGGAGGTTTTAAAAAGTCCCAACTTTTGTCATTAGCAGAGGTAATCGACTTAGATATTGATATTGTTAATGACTCTTATAAAAGCAAGACTATTCTTAAAAAGAATCTTACAAGTGAAGAAATTACGGATATTAAAGCTTTAAAACTTGAAAATTCTGAGATTGAAGTAAGACACAGTAGACACTATCCTTTAGGAGATCAAATAGCACCACTAATTGGCTTTTATGGCACAGACGGAGCACAAGAGGGGCTTGAAAAAAGTTATGATCAATTTCTTTCAGGCATAAATGGTAAACAAAAATTCTACAAAAATGCTAAACAGGAAATTATTTCAGAACCAATTGATGTCATAAAGTCAGTACAAGGTGAAGACATGCATCTAACAATAGATGCAACTTTACAATTTTTTGCATACAAGTATTTAGTAGAGGCCATCACTAAAAACAAGGCTAAAGCAGGGACAGTTATAATTCTTGATAATAAGAAAGGGGAGATTCTTGCAATGGCAAGTTATCCCTCTTATAACCCAAACCATCCTCAAAGAAAAATTCAAAAAAATAGAGCACTGGTAGAGGCATATGAGCTTGGATCTGTTTTAAAACCAATAGTTCTATCTAAGGCATTTGATAATGGATTATTTTCGCCTGATGTCCCTTTAGAAATTCCAAGAAGACTTAATTTGAATGATAAAATTATTGTAGATTCTAAAAATCATGAAAGATTAACACCAAAAGAAATAATAGCTGTCTCTAGTCAAGTTGGAGCCTCGATGGTGGCTTTAGAATTAGGTTATGAAGACTTAAAAAGAAATTATTATGATTTTGGATTTACAAAACCAATATCAATAAACTTCCCATCTAGTGCTTTTGGATATATGAATATTAAAGAAAAGGTTTCTGATAAAGAGCTTGCAAGTCTAGGTTATGGCTATGGAATTTCAATAACTCCTTTTCAAATAGCATCTGCATACTCTGTATTTGCAAATGATGGAGAGTTTAAGGATTTTAAAATTTTCAAAAATCAAGAAGTTACTTCAAGGAAAATTATATCTAGTGATTCTGCAGCACATATTCTTGATGCACTTACAAAAGTTGTAAAAGATGGAACAGGAAAGGCTGCGTATATAAAAGGTTTTTCTGCAGGAGGGAAGACAGGAACAGCGCATCGAATAGGAAGCAGCTCTGGATACGCAGAAGACTTATATGTAGCATCTTTTGCAGGAATTGCTCCAATAGGAGATGAATCTTTAACAATTTTTGTATCAATAAATAATCCTGGATTAAATTCTTATACAGGTGGAGCAGTTGCAGCTCCTGTTTTTGCAAAGATTGCTGAAAGTTCTCTAAATCATTTGGGTTATTTTGAAGATGAATAGGTTAGAGGAAATTCTAGGTATCAAATTTCCCAAAGAAATTACGATATCTCACGTAACGAATAATTCAAAAAAAGTAGAAAAAAATTCTATTTTTTTTGCTCTGCAAGGAACAAAACATCATGGTAGTAGATATATTTCACAAGCAATAGAGAATGGAGCATCACTTGTTTTACATGACGATCCTCAATGTAAAACAGAAGAAATCAATATAATTTTTGTTGAAGATTTAAATAAAAGAACACTATTAGAAGGATCTTTTTGTATGAGAGATGATGAATTGGTTGAAGCATACTCACAAAACACTAAGATTTATCAGTTTCTCAAAGAATTTTACTCGCAAGAAAAGGGTGTTTCTTTAGGACATGAATTCATTGGCTTTACTGGGACAAATGGTAAAACAACTTCAGCATATTTTTGCCATCAAATTCTTACAAATCTTGGTGCAGATTCAGTCTATATTGGAACTCTGGGATTTCAATACAAAAACCAAGAATTTAATAATTTAGTTACATCAAAAACAACACCAGATATTTTTGAATTATATGAAATCTTTTCTTTGATAGATTGTCAGGTGCAGTACGTGTGTATTGAATTATCTTCGCATGCATTAGAACAAGAAAGATTAAAAATACCTTTAGCAAATGTTTCATTTATGAATATAGGAAA
>Ga0115013_10001409_pt1 | contig 13961 bp, 11 predicted proteins | sample SouAtlMetagenome_2_FD_88686 | JGI IMG/M metagenome (GOLD analysis project Ga0115013, IMG submission 88686) | Marine eukaryotic phytoplankton communities from Atlantic Ocean - South Atlantic ANT15 Metagenome | ecosystem: Environmental > Aquatic > Marine > Oceanic | place: South Atlantic Ocean...
ATAGGCGAAGGAACTCCTGATAAAAAATTTAAAGGAGAAAAAACAACTTTATCAATAGGAGCAAATAATATTTTTAGAGAAGGAGTGACTATCCATAGAGGAACCATACAGGATAAATCAACTACTGTTATTGGAGATGACAATCTTTTGATGGCATATTCTCATGTAGCGCATGATTGTATTTTGGGCAATAAGAATGTTTTTGCAAATCATGCTGGCATAGCTGGTCATGTCATTGTAGGAAACTCTACAACAATTGGAGCACTTACAACTATTCACCAGTTCTGCAAAATTGGAGATTTTGCATTTGTAGGAATGAATACATCAATAACTATGGATATACCTGCTTTTATAAAGGTAGCAGCTGATCCTGCCAGAGTAATTGGCCTAAATACCATTGGAATGTCTAGAAATGATATTTCTGAAGATGCAATAAGACTGATCAAAAAAGCTTATAAACTTATATATAAAAAAGGTTATAAGCTTGACGATGCAATGAAGGAAATTGAAAAACTTGAAAATCCTGCTAGACCAGAACTTCAAATATTTATTGATTCTGTAAGATCTTCTGAAAGGGGTCTTTTAAGGTAAGTGAGCAATAAAGAAAGTTTTAAAGTTGGTATTGTTATTGGCGAACATTCTGGCGATAGACTTGGATCCAAAATTATCCAATCACTTTCTAAAGAATATAATATAAGTATTGTTGGCGTTGGAGGCCCTCTAACAGAGGCACTGGGGCTTAAATCAATATTTAACTTCAAACACCTTCATGTAATGGGCTTAATAGAGCCTCTTTTAAATATTAGAAAACTATTAAAGCATCAAAAAAAGCTTATAAAAATATTTAAAGATGAAAAAATTGATTTTTTTATAGGCGTTGATTCACCTGACTTCAATTTGCCAATCCATAAAGCATTAAAGAAAACTCAAAATACCAAAACCATCCAGCTTGTTAGTCCTTCAGTTTGGGGTTGGAGACAAGGACGAATTAAAAATATAAAAAAATATATAGATTTAACACTGTGCCTATTTAAATTTGAACATGAATTTTATCAATCCTATGGAGCTAGAAGTTTTCTTGTTGGACACCCTTTATCTGAAATTTTTATTCCGTATAAAGAAGATATTCAGAAAAAATATTTTTTGCCAGACAATAAAATTTATATAGCTGTACTTCCAGGTAGTAGGAATTCTGAAATTACTAACATGATGCCAACATATTTAAAAACTATGAAAAGGCTGAATAAAAAAAATAAAAATTTTCATTTTCTTATTCCAGCAGCCGATGATGTATTAAAAAAGAAAATCGAATCATATATTCCTAGCGAAATTACAATAACTATAGGTGTTGGGAATGCAAGAGATTTTTTGGCTTTATCTGATTTTTCAATTGTTACATCTGGGACAGCTTCATTGGAGGCAGCTATTTTAGGCTCAGCTCCTATAATTTGCTATAAAACTAATAATTTTAATTATTTTATTATTTCTCGAATGCTTAAAACTAAATTAGTTGGCTTGCCAAATCTATTATTATCTAGAGAAGCATTTCCTGAACTAATTCAAAACAAATGTAATGAGGAAAACATTTCTATTGCTCTTGATTCTTTGATGAAATCTAGTGATTTAAAATCTGTATTTGATGAATTGCATAGTCATCTTTATGGCAATGGATTTGATGAGGCCGCTAAAGAAATTCTAGATTTAAACTAATTGTGTTAATTGCCGGAGTTGATGAAGTTGGAAGAGGTTGTTTAGCTGGGCCAGTTTTTGCAGCAGCTGTGATTTTAAAAAAACCTATAGAGGGTTTATGTGATTCAAAAAAATTATCTCCTGAACGCAGACAAATTCTCTCAAAAGATATCAAATTAAACTCCTTTTATGCATTTGGTATGGCAACACCATCTGAAATTGATAAAATCAATATTCTTCAAGCTTCTTTATTGGCCATGAAAAGAGCAATACTGTCTTTGCATGTAAAACCAATAAAAATATTGGTAGATGGTATATATAAACCTGATATTAATTTTGATATCAAGGCTATAATTAAAGGCGACTCATATATTGATGAGATAAGTGCTGCTTCAATAATAGCTAAGGTTGAAAGAGATAACTATATGATAAAAATTGATGATAAATATCCCGGATATGGCTTTAAAAATCATAAAGGTTATGGAACTAAGATGCATCTGGAAAAACTTAATTTAATGGGCGCAACTGACATTCATAGAAAAACATTTAAGGGAGTTATTGTTTGATAGACTCTTTTTCACATCTTAGAGTTGCTTCTGAATATAGTATTTCTCATGGGCTTATAACAATAGATCAAATAGTTGATTATGCTGAAAAGCAAAATATGCCTTCAGTAGCCCTTACAGATCATTTAAATATGTTTGGTCTTGTAAAGTTTTTCATGAAAGCTGAAAAGAAAGGAATAAAACCAATTTCTGGGTCCTCTATTCAAGTTTTATTTGAAGGCGATGATTTTGCATATGAACTATTATGTTTAGCTAAGAATAACAATGGCCATAAAAATTTAATGAAAGCAATTTCCAGGTCTCATAATAATATTAATTACCCAACACCAATAATATCATTTGAAGAACTATGTTCTTTTAAAGATGATATTAAAGTCATATCTGGAGGTAAATCAAGCCATATATTTGATTTATTAAAAAGGGGCAAAGAAGATGAAGCAGGCAAAAAAATAGAACTATTTCAAAGTGTTTTCGATGAAGATTTTGTAATTGAAGTTCAAAAAACAAATCGAGCTGATGAGATTGACTACATAGCCAATATATTACCTATTGCTTCAAAAAAAGGCATTCCTGTTATTGCAACTAATGATGTTCTCTTTTTAGATAAAGAGGACTATGAAATACATGAAACTAAGGTTTGTATAAATACTGGAAAAACTTTAAATGATCCAAATAGAGAAAGAAAATTTTCAAATGAGCAATTCTTTAAGTCCCAAAAAGAAATGACCACACTTTTTAAAGGCTATGAAGAATTTATATTAAATACATCTGAGATTGCAAAACAGTGCAATGTTTCATTTGCATCTAAAGGTTATTTTTTACCTGAATATCCAGTTCCAAAAGAACATGACTTTAACAGCTTCTTAAAAGATCTTTCTTTTAAAAATTTAAGATTAATAACAAAAGATTTCAATGATTCAAAAAAAAATGAATATAACGAAAGATTGGATTATGAACTATCTCAAATTAGCAGTATGGGCTTTTCAAGTTATTTTTTAATTGTTTATGATTTTATAGAATGGTCAAAAAACAATGAAGTTCCAGTAGGCCCTGGAAGAGGCTCAGGTGCTGGCTCTCTAGTCGCATATGCACTGGGAATTACTGCATTAGACCCAATTGAGCACGGGCTTCTTTTTGAGCGTTTTCTTAACCCTGAAAGGATATCTATGCCAGACTTTGATATAGATTTTTGTACAGAAAAAAGAGACTCTGTAATTGATTATGTTAGTTCAAAATACGGATCTGAAGCTGTTTCTCAAATAGTAACTTTTGGAACTATGGCTGCTAGAGCCGTTGTTAAAGATGTTACAAGAGCTTTGGGAAAGCCATATGGCTTAGGAGAAAGGATTTCAAAAATGATTCCCTTTGTACCTGGCATGACATTAGATAGAGCAATTAAAGAACAACCAATCTTTAAGCAAACCATCAAAAATGATTCTGAAGTTTCAGAAGTGCTTGATTTAGCTTTTAAGCTTGAAGGTATTGCTAGAAATGTTGGCAAACATGCCGGAGGAATTGTTATTGCTCCTGGAGCATTGTCTGATTTTTGTCCTACTTATTTTGATAGACAGTCATCAGCATTGATGACTCAATATGATAAAGATGATGTAGAAAAAATAGGCTTAGTAAAATTTGATTTTTTAGGGCTTAGAACTTTAACAGTTATAGATTGGGCAACAAAATCAATCAATGAATATTTGATTAAGCAATCAAAACCTTTATTAAATCTTAATTCAATAAAATTAGATGATCCAAAAGTTTTTGAACTCTTATCTTCTGGTAAAACTATGGCAGTTTTTCAATTAGAGTCTTCAGGAATGAGGGATCTTATAAAAAGATTAAAACCATCAAAATTTGAAGAAATTACAGCTCTTCTAGCTTTATATAGACCTGGGCCTCTTGATTCTGGAATGCATGATCAATTTGTTGATAGAAAACATGGAAAACTACCTGTTACATACCCTCATGAAATGCTTGAACCAGTTTTATCTGAAACTTATGGAGTTATTTTATATCAAGAACAGGTAATGCAAGCTGCACAAGTCTTGGCAGGATTTTCTCTAGGTCAAGCTGACATCCTTAGAAGAGCAATGGGAAAAAAAGATGTTGCTGAGATGGAAAAACAAAGAGAAATTTTTGTTGATGGTTGCAGCGTTAATAATATTAAAAAAGTTACAGCTGAAAAAATATTTGATTTAATTGAAAAATTTGCTGGTTATGGTTTCAATAAATCTCATTCAGCCGCTTATGCATTACTCTCATATCAAACCGCTTTTTTAAAGACCTATTATCCAGAACACTTTATGGCAGCAGTTCTTTCTACGGAGCTAGGTAATACAGATAAAATTTACTCTCTAACAGAAGAGTGTAAAGCGCTTGGAATTTCAGTACTGAAACCAAATATTCTCACAGGTAAAAAGAAATTTATAGTAAATAGTAATAATGAAATTGAATATGGTCTTGGAGCCATTAAAGGTGTTGCAGACTCATTTATAACTCATGTATGTAATATTAGGAAAGAACATAAATTTAAAGATTTATGGGACTTTACTAAAAATATTGATATAAAGCTTGGAGGTAAAAAATCGATTGAAGCTCTATCTTATGCAGGAGCATTTGATTCAATTGCTCCATCTCGGACTGTTGCTATTGCATGTATAGGAGATATGCTTTTGGATGGAGGAAGAGCTGTAAGTTCATCTTCAAATTTTGGCGACCTATTTTCTTCAATAGAAACAGATTTTGATCCCTATGAAAAGTATACAAACCTTGATGAGTTAAATTTAGTTGAGAAGCTCAATTTTGAAAAGAAATCTCTTGGTTATTATCTATCAGGCCATCCTGTAAAAGCAATTGAAGAAAATATTTCTCCACTAAGATCACATGAAATAAATAAACTAAAAATAGATACAAAAAAAGCAAGATTAGTTTGTCATATAAATTCAGTTCGACAAATAAAGGATAATAGAAATAAACCTCTTACTTTTGTAAATTTTGATGATGGCACAGGTTCAATGGATGGAATAATTTCAAGTGAAGTCCTAGAAAATTGCCATAGTTTTCTAAAAGATAGTTCAATCTTAGTATTGAAAGGTAACATTGAAATAGATGACTATAGATCAAAAGAATCAGGTAATACAATGTTTAGAATGAGAGTTAAAGAAGTTAAGACTATTGAAGACGAACTGCTTGAAAAAATTGACTCTATAACTATTCATGCTGACAATAAATCACAAAAATCTATTGAAAAACTTAACATTGATCTTGCAAAAATTCCAAATGAAATATGGGGCAGTGGTAGAACTGCTATTAGACTTAAAGTTTTCAGTGATGGCTCTGAAGCCATTATAGAGCTAGGAGAAGACTATTTATTAAAGCCTTCTTTGAAAAACTTAAATCTTTTAAGAGACATTTTTGGTAAAACTTCCATTAAAATATAAATATGAATAACTCTTTTCTTGATTTTGAAAAACCTATTGCTGAAATCCATGACAAAATTCAGGCTTTAGAGGAAATTGTTGATGATAGTCCAGAATTACTTCCTCAAATAAAAAAACTAGTTGAAGAAGAAAAAAAAATTACTCAGAGCATATATTCTAAATTAACTTCATGGCAAATAGTTCAAGTAGCTAGACATCCTAAGAGACCTCACACAGCTGATTTTATTTCACGGGTTTTTACAGACTTTGATGAATTGCATGGAGATAGAATGTTTGGAGATGACTCATCTTTAATAGGTGGACTTGCATATTTAGAAGATAAACCTGTAGTTGTAATTGGGCATGAGAAAGGAAGAGAAACGGAGGAAAAAGTAAAAAGAAATTTTGGAATGCCGCAACCCGAAGGTTATAGAAAGGCTAAACGTTTAATGAAGCTTGCAGAGCAGTTTTCCATACCGCTCATTACTTTTATAGATACATCTGGAGCATATCCAGGAATGGAGGGAGAAGAAAGGGGGCAAAGTGAGGCTATAGCATCAAACTTAGCAACCATGTCAGAATTAAGGACTCCAATAATAGTTGTCGTGACAGGCGAGGGTGGATCTGGTGGGGCTCTTGCCCTTGGAATTGGTGATCACATTTCAATGCTTCAATACGCAACCTATGCAGTTGCATCTCCTGAAGCTTGTTCGTCAATTGTTTGGAGGTCAGCTGATTTTGCGTCTGAAGCAGCTGATGCAATGAAGGTTAATGCGGATGAGCTCCTTAAAATAAATGTAATAGATGAAATAATAAATGAACCACTGGGTGGAGCTCACAGAGACTATAAATTGTCAGCAGAAAATATTAAAAAAAGCATACTCAATAACTTAACTAGGTTAAATGAATTTGATATAGATAGTCTTTTAGAAAATCGCTACAAGAAACTAATATCAATTGGACAGCAGAATTGATAGATTTAGATAGAATTTATAAGTCTATAGGTAACAAAAAAAATGTATGTATTGCTTTTAGTGGCGGAATTGATTCAACTGCTTTGTTATATGCTTGTTACCTATTAAAAAAGGATGGCATGTTAGAAAATACTAGAGCTATTCATATTAATCACAATCTATCAAATAACTCTTTGTTATGGGAATCCCATTGTCAAAAAATATGTGATCAGCTAGGTATAAATCTAATTATTAAAAATATTCAAGTCCAAAAACATAAAGATGGGCTTGAGTCTGCAGCAAGAAAGATCAGGTACGAAATTTTTTCTGAAATTCTTAAAAAAGATGAGCAACTATTATTAGCGCATCACGCTGATGATGTTGCTGAGACTATTTTATTTAGATTATTCAGAGGTACTGGGCTTAATGGGCTTGAAGGCCCCAAAGAAAAAAGATCGTTAGGAAAGGGAAATTTACTAAGACCCCTGCTTAAATTTACTAAAAAAGAACTATATGAGTTCATAGATTTAAATAACATTAGTTTTATTGAAGATGAATCAAACAAGGATTCAAATCAAGATAGAAATTATATTAGAAATGAAATCATGCCTATCATTAATAAAAGATGGAATGATTATGAGAAGAGAATGCAAAATACATCTGAAATTGTTAAAGAGAATCAAGAAATATTTCATGAACTATTCTTTGAAAAATACTCATCATTTACTCTTAATAATGCGATACCAGTAAAACTTTTTAGAGAATTAGACAAAATAACTGCAAAAGAATTAATAAGACATGTTGTTCAAAGAAATAATATTGCGTTACCAAGCAGAAAGGTCTTAAGTGAGATTATTAAGACATTTTATAATTCAAAACCTTCTGAATCTTCAATTGTTAAATGGTCAAGAGCTGACAAAGAGCAATGCGGGGGTAAGATTATTTATAATTCAGATTATATTCACATAAATGATGTTGAGTATTCTGGAATTTTAATTATTGATAGTGTATAAACTTTAAATAAAATCAGGGAGCAATTATGGAATTTGAAACAATAAAGCTACAGAAAAAAGATCGTATAGGTACTATTATATTAAATAGACCTGATGTTTTAAATGCTTTTTCAGAACAGTTAATTTGGGATCTTCAAGAAGCTACAAAAAACCTCAAAGAAGATAATGATATTAGAGTGGTAGTAATTACTGGAGCAGGTAAAGGGTTCACAGCTGGCGCAGATTTAAGTGAAACCAATACATCATGGACTAGTGTTAAAGATTCACTTTTTAGAGGCTTTCTGCCTATTTTTGAGAATATTATGCAGATGCCTAAACCAGTTATTGGTTCAATTAATGGACCTGCTGCCGGAATAGGTGCAGCTATAGCAATGGCATGTGATTTAAGGATTATGTCTGAAGAATCATATATTCTATCAGTATTTAGTAATATAGCTGTGGTTCCAGATGGAGGCCTTTCATGGTTTTTAACAAGATATATGGGATATACAAAGGCATTTGAGTATGCAATTGAAGCAAAAAAGATCACTGCAGATGAATGTTTGCACTTTGGGATTGCAAATAAAAAAGTACCTTCAGAAGCTCTTGAATCAGACACAATTGCATGGGCAAAAAAATTAGCAAAACGAGCTCCACAATCTTTATCTAATACCAAAAAAATAATGAGGAATGCTTTAGAAAAAGGTTATTTAGATACTTATAATGAAGAGGCGGAAATACAAAATGGTATTTTTGGAAACGAACAAAACAAGGAAGCTATAAAAGCATTTTTTGAAAAAAGAGAACCTAATTTTGATTAAAATCTAAATTAATTTACTAAGACCAACTATGATAGCTTCAAATGAAGCAATGGTCGTATTAGGATTAATACCAACGCCCCAGCTAGTTTGTCCATTAACCTCAAGCTCTATGTATGCTGCTGCTTTAGCATCAGACCCAGATGAAATAGCTGATTGATGATAGTCAGAAACTTTAATTTCTTTATTCAACTTTGCACATAATCCATTAACAAACGAATCAATAGGACCATTACCCTCACCAGAAATGATAGTTTCCTCAGATTTTAATAACATTTTTAGCTTTAGTGCATTAACATCATTTTTAGTTGAAGAGCTATGGCTTATGTAAGAGGATTCATCTTGAGCAGTTAAAAAGTTTTTTTCAAACATTGTCCATATTTCAGAACTACTGATCTCTTTCCCAGTTTCATCAGCTAATTTTTGTATTTTTTGACTCATACTAATTTGCAGTCTTCTTGGTAACGAAACCCCATGATCCTTTTCAAGTAAAAAAGCTATCCCACCTTTACCGGATTGCGAATTAATTCTAACTACAGCTTCATAACTTCTCCCAAGATCAGCAGGGTCTATTGGTAAATAAGGTACTGACCAGAGCGGGTCATTAGAATTTTTCATTGCTTGAAAACCTTTTTTGATAGCATCTTGATGAGATCCAGAAAATGCAGTAAATACTAAATCACCCGCATAAGGATGACGAGGATGTACCGGGAGTTGGTTGCAGTATTCAACTTCACGCATTACTGAATTAATATTTGAAAAATCTAGTTTAGGATTTATGCCTTGTGTGAGCATATTTAATGCAATAGTTACAATATCAACATTTCCAGTCCTTTCTCCATTCCCAAATAATGTTCCTTCTATTCGATCTGCCCCAGCCATCAGTCCAAATTCTGATGCTGCAACAGCTGTTCCTCGATCATTATGAGGATGTAAACTTAAACATATATTATTTCTATTTTTGAGATTACTATTCATCCACTCAATCTGATCGCCATATATATTAGGAGTTGACATTTCTACAGTGGCAGGAAGGTTAATAATAATTTTATGATTAGACACCTCTTTCAAGATCTCAGTTACAGAATCACATACTTCAGCTGCATAAGGTAATTCAGTTCCTGTAAAACTTTCTGGAGAGTATTCAAAGCTCCAATCTATATCCGAATTTTTTTCAGCAAGCTCTTTAATCTTTAGAGCCCCTTGTAATGCAATTTCTTTAATACCTTCTTTATCTTTCTTAAAAACAACATTTCTTTGTAAAGTAGATGTTGAATTATAAAAATGCACTATTGCTTTTTTTGCACCATTGAGGGATTCAAAGGTTTTTTCAATTAGATCATTTCTTGCTTGGGTGAGAACCTGGATATTTACATCACTTGGAATTTTTTTTGATTCAATAAGATCCCTTACAAAATCATAATCTGTTTGTGATGCTGATGGAAAACCTACTTCTATTTCTTTAAAACCTAATTTACACAATAATTCAAACATTCTATTTTTTCGCTCTGCGCCCATTGGCTCTATAAGAGCTTGGTTTCCATCCCTTAAATCAACCGAGCACCATATAGGCGATTTTTCAATAACACGAGAAGGCCATTGCCTATCTTTTATATCAATGACTTTAAATGCCTTATATTTAGTATGAAGATTATCCATTAAGCAATTGTAAGTGTTAAAATTTTTTTATGAAAACTATTTCTTTAAAATCTCAAGCAATACTATCAAAAATAGGAATTTCTCTTTATAAAAAAAGAGAATGCTCCAACTTAAATGATGCTAAAGAGATAGTTCTGCATAAAAGGGATAACATTTTGGCATTACTTCCTAAAGAGCTAAATAATCATACAAATAATGAAATAAATTTATTTAACTCAATAATGCAAACTATGACATCAAATGATCCAACTATCTCTGAATTAAAGGCTTTGCATACGGCTGGTTTTAACATTAATACATATTATGAAAAACGAAAAGAGTTACACCCAATTAAAGCTGTTATTTCTTTTGGAATAAAAGTAGATCCTTTAGCTACTTACATTCAAGCCCCATTTCTAGAAAGTTTAATCAATGACCCAAGTCAAAAAAGGCCTTTATGGCAAGAAATTCAAAAATTTTTAAGTAAATAAATCCTACATGAAAATTGAATTAATGAACATGAAGCACTTGGATGCTATCAATAAAATTGACATAGAAACAAACTTATCACCATGGACATATGAAAGCCTAAGATCTTCTCTTGAAGTTGGTCATCACGGTCTGGTATCTGTTCAAAATGGTATCACTAATGGCTTTATAATTTTTTCTCCAATGGCGCCTGATTGCCATATTTTAAATATTGCAATTGATACCAAATATCAAAGATCAGGATTGGGCACAATGCTTTTAAAAAAAGTAATTCAGCAATCTAAAGCTATGAAAATAAAGAGAATTTACTTAGAAGTTCGCATGTCCAATATAAATGCAATTATTTTTTACGAAGGTTTTGGATTTATCAAGGACGCAATAAGAGACAAATATTATCCTGGGAACCCAAGAGAAGACGCATTATTAATGTCATTATCAATTTAATCCTAAAGTATTTTTTCGATCGCAGTCTCAATCATTTGAGGTGTTGTTGTTGAACCAAATCTTTCTACAACTTCTCCATTCTGATTAATTAAAAATTTTGTAAAATTCCACTTTACATTTTTAGTGCCTAAAATTCCTGGATAAGCTTTTGTTAATATTTTAAATAAAGGCACCGCATTTTTTCCATTGACATCAACCTTATCAAATAACTTAAAGGTAACGTTATAGTTTCTTTCACAAAATAAAGCTATTTCTTCATTAGTTCCTGATTCTTGAGCTCCAAATTGATTGCATGGAAAAGCTAGAATTTCAAATCCACGATCTTTGTATTTATCATAAAGCTTTTGAAGGCCTTCATACTGTGGAGTAAAACCACATGCACTTGCCACATTAACAATAAGCAAAGTTTTGCCTCTATAAACATTCATATTTATAGTTTCATTATTAATATCCTTAACTTCAACGTCATGAATAGTTATCATTTTTTAACCTATATTTTTAAAAGTTCTATTTTATTACAGATCTATTTAATTTCTAATAATTTATTTTGATGTAAGTTAAAATAAATAATAATGAAAACTAATTTTACTTGGAAAAACTTTGATCAACTTTCTAATGCTGAGCTATACGCAATTCTTCATTTAAGGCAAAAAGTTTTTATTGTTGAGCAAAATTGTCCCTATAATGATTTAGATTACAGTGACCAGCAAGCCTTTCATTTATTAGTCCATCAAGATGATGAACTGATTGGATATTTGAGAGCATTTGCACCGGGCGTTAAGTATAAAGAATCTTCCTTAGGAAGAATTATTACATCTATTAAGTATAGACATCAGGGGATTGGAAAAAATATTACAAATGAAGGAATTTCATTCTTATTAGAAAAGTTTCCAGATAATAATATTGTTATATCTGCTCAATATAGATTAATTAATTTTTATCAAGATCTTGATTTTAAAAAAAGAGGCGAGGTTTATTTAGAAGATGATATTGATCACATAGAAATGTGTCTAGATAGCTCAAAGAGATGATAGAATGACATCTTTATTTGAACTTTTACAAGAAATTAAAATCTAATAGTTATGCTAAGAAAATATATTTCATTACCTTTAACTTTATTCGTCCTTATAGGATGTGGAGGAGGTTCTGGAACTACACCAATAAGTGTAGAAGTTTCTATGAATGCAAGTACCGAAACAGCTCAGTACAATGAAACTTATACAATCTCTTGGACTTCTGATGGCAGTCAATGTTATGCGAGTGGTGGAGCCTGGTCTGGTGAAAAGCCAACGTCAGGATCAGAAGAGTTTACCGCAAAAACCACAGGCCCAGTTGGATATGGCATAGAATGCAGAAAGAATAACTCTTTTGCTCAAGCCCAAGCGGTAGTTACTCTTGAAAAAGATTTTGGTAATACTATTGATTTCCTTGATGATGAGGTTGCTAATTTACTTACAATTGATCATGCCGATGGAGCTGGTCATAAGATATCAAGTCACTTTATAGGTGATTTTAATAATGATAATGCTCAAGATATGATCTTGGCTTACAGAGTTAATGACCCTAGAGATAATATTGAAGATTTATACCCACGTTTTTTTCAAATCCTAGGAGGAGAGGAGCCATCTATATCTGAACTAGAGCTAGAGGGCTGTCAGTCAGGCGAAATGTTTGCTACTGGTGACTATAATATAGATGGATTCCAAGATATTGTTGCTCTACCTACAAAAACTGTTAGAACTATTTCTAATCAACCAGTAGATTCAAATATATGTTTTTTTGTAGGATCTGAAACTGGACTTGATACTACAAACTGGAATTCAAATGATTTTATAGATAATTCATCATCTATTGATTTAAATAACTTTGCAGTTACTTCGTCTGATCCAGTTGATATCAGTGGAGATGGAAGTGTTGATTTATTATTATGGGCTAAGGAAGGCAATGGTTCTACTGCTGGACTTCCATTTTATATAATATCTAACACTGCAACAAATGCTTTTGTTCAATTGAGCACAAACTTTATTGACCTTGATCCATATTTACCTAGTGTTGGGTGTTCACAAGACCTAGCTTATTTATGTGATTGGAAAAACTTTATAGGCACATCGCAAATCTATTTTGATGAAGATATAAGTATTGATTTGGTTGGATCAGCATGCGGTGAGGATTTGAGCTCTTGTTCATATACTAACTTCACAGAGCGTTATGAAGAGGGTAATGATTTTGATTGGTCAGTTTCTACTTCTGATGTTTTAAATCCATCTGTAAATTCCGGTCAGTCCTACTCAAGAAAATTATCTATTGTTGATAATAATTCAGATGGTTTATTTGATATTTTTATATTAGAAAATGACACAAAATTTACAGCGTATGAAAGGCTCGATGGATTTATTAGTGCTCAAGATAGTGGAGATTTTCTTGATTTACTTTCATCTTCTTTAAAATTCACAAGTGACTGGCTTCTTGTAGATCTTGATTTAGATACAGATTTTGATTTACTTGCTCCAATAGATTGTGTTCTGCAAACATGCTCAGATAAGTTGTTTAGCGTGTATCAAAAATCACCAGTAACAAATGATAGAGTGACTGAAGCAGGTGATGTAACTTTCACCGCGTCAGATGGCTCTCAAATTATCACTGTAAATGACATAGCTCATGCTACTAAATATGGCGAGCTTGTAACTTTTAGTGGGGCTGAAGGGCTTGGAGGAAGTATTACTGCAGATATTTTGAACGGACAATTTACAGTTACATCTACTCCAAGTGATGATACTTTTACAATTGAGGCATCTGTTGCAGCCAATTCAAGTGATACCGGTGATGGTGGTGCAAATGTGATAGCTACTTATGTAGATACCTCTTATATTTGGACAGAAGAGGATGTAGCATCGGGAATTAATTTTCTTGATAAAACAATCAATACATTTTGGTTTGATTCAAATGGTGATAA
>Ga0115013_10001411_pt1 | contig 13942 bp, 25 predicted proteins | sample SouAtlMetagenome_2_FD_88686 | JGI IMG/M metagenome (GOLD analysis project Ga0115013, IMG submission 88686) | Marine eukaryotic phytoplankton communities from Atlantic Ocean - South Atlantic ANT15 Metagenome | ecosystem: Environmental > Aquatic > Marine > Oceanic | place: South Atlantic Ocean...
AGGCAACCGAGATCGACAACTACGAACTCGCTTCAAGAGCGAGAGCCGAGGACATCCTTTTCTCTTCGTTCACCAGAAAATCAGACCACATGCCAACAAGGAAACTGAGTGTGGACAAAGCACGAACCTGCTCCTTCGAACCCGGCTTGGTGTACTTGAAATCCATAAACATCTGATCAGCAACCGACTGCTGTTCCTTGCAACGCGAATCAATCGACATCAATCAACCCTTTGCTTGAACGGAAGGCAGGTCGGTCGGCTGAGCCAGCACGTAGACCACACCCGCAGTGATCACAGCGGTGAAAGCAAGGAGCCCATAAATGGCGGCGGAGTAATCAGTCATCACTGGCTTGTGTACTTCTGTTAAGAACCATAGCTCGTTTGTAAAGCTGTGTAACTGAGTGTTTGTGCTGGTCACGCTCCGGCCAGCGCCGCTGCCGTATCAGGAGCGAAGTCTATGGCTGGGCTTTATGGCTAGGTTTCGTGCCCGCCTCGATCGACTATGACGCGCACGATTGCCGTAAGCGGTGCCTCGGGCAAAACAGGCTTCCGTGTTGCCGAAGAAATCATGGCTTCAGGCGATCAGGCCAGGCTGCTCCTGCGTCCTGAATCCCAGATTCCATCATCACTGGAGGGCTGTGAACAGCACCGACTCAGCCTGATGGATTCCAGCGCCCTGGACGACTCTCTGCGCGGCGTGGACGCGCTGGTGATCGCGACAGGAGCACGTCCATCCGTTGACCTGACAGGGCCCATGAAAGTGGATGCTTGGGGCGTCGAGCGACAGGTCGAGAGTTGCCAGCGCGTCGGCGTGCAGCGCGTGGTGCTGGTCAGTTCCCTATGCGCAGGGCGTTGGAAACACCCTCTCAACCTGTTTGGCTTGATCCTGGTTTGGAAGCGCGTTGGTGAGCGCAATCTGGAAAACAGTGGGCTCGACTGGACAGTGATCCGACCTGGTGGACTCAACGAGCGCGAAGACGACCTTGACGAGGAAGGCGTGCTGTGGACTGGAGCTGACAAGCAGGAAAGTGATTCAATCCCTCGTCGTCTGGTTGCACGCTGCTGCATCGAAGCCTTGAACACCTCCGATTCGATCGGAAAAATCCTTGAGGTCACCAGTTCTAAGCAGCAGCCCGTGGTGAGCCTGCAAGAAGTAATCGCCAGCTGTTGAGTCTTAGGGGCAACCGAATCCTGACAACGTCGAGAGGGCAGAACGCGAGGCATGATCATTCTCTCCACCGTTGTGCTGCAGTTCTGTGCCCTGGGAGCCGGCAGAAGCCTGGACCAGCCTCACCCCCCGATCAGGACGACGTCATTTTCGTGTTGTTCTGCAGGGCGGACGCGGCTCTGAACGCTGGGTTGAACTGGCTTCACTGCTAGAGCCTCAGGTACGACTCAGAGAAAGCTGGACGCAGCTTCAAGACAAGGCGCAATGGCAGAGCGGCTGGCAGCCGATCCCTCCAGACGACTCAGAGGGAATCTGAAGCCAAGGGCTTGGTGGCGATCACTGCAAAAAAGGGGTCTCCCTTCGCACCGATCCAACCAAGAGGTCCGGTTTGCTGCGTTTGTTCAGCAACCAATTCAGGCTTAGGCCATCCCTGCGCCATCATCACCTCCGCCACGTAGCGAAGGTGGTCGCCATCACCGCCATCGGTCCAGATCTGAGGCGCCTTCGTGAAGAACATGCGATTGCTGAAAGCACAGATCACCTGCCCCTTGGGGCGGGTGATGCGCAGCAGCTCGGCGGCCACAGACTCTGGCTGCTGCAGATACTGCCAGCCGGCCACGATCAGGGTGCAGTCGACACTGGCATCGTCGAGGGGAAGTGTCTGGTCGCGATTCAGGTTTTGCACCCAGTGACGATCGAGACGCGGATTGGCCTGCAACTCCTGAGCATTCAATCCATGGCCAATCACCTGCTCATAGCGTTGATCTTCCGGCAGATGACTCACCCAACTGCTCATCAGATCGAGCACAACCGCACAACTGGGGATGCGCTCGCGATAAAGCTGTGTCAGGCGCAAACGAAACGCTGCATCGAGATGCTGAACAAAACGGGGGTCGCTGTAAAACAGCGCATCATCGCTGTCGTCGAGCTTGAAGCGCTCGTTGTCGTTCAAGACCTGCACGACCACGGGGAATTCCTACCGTCCAATCAACACGGAAGCTAGAGAAACCTGCGACGAAGCGCGTCCCTAGGAGCGTTGCAATGAGCAGCTGGCAGAGGTTGTGTGGTTGATCAAAGAGACAAGCTCTCCAGCAATTGCTTCTGAGCCCGTTGTCCGGTGATCGCATGGGCAGCCATCGCTCCACTGGCAGCCACAGGCGGAATGCCGATACCGGGGAAGGTACTGGCTCCACATTGAAGAAAACCTTGCACTGGCGTCTGCACACCAGGAAACAACCCCTTGGCCGCCGACAGCGCTGGGCCATAACTGCCCTGATGCACCGACAGGAAATGACGATGGGTGAGAGGCGTGCCCTCCATCACGATCCGACAGCGGCTGCGCAGATCCGGGATGCGCTGCTCAAGCACCTGCCAGAACACCGAACAGCGCTGCTCACGCTGCATGTCGTAGGCAGCCGTTGAACGTTCCAAACCACTCCAGTGCGACCACGGTTCATTGGCCGGTGTGTAGGCATGCAGAACGTGCTGACCGGCAGGCGCCATCGAGGCATCAAGCACCGACGGAATCGAAACCACCACGGCATTGCGTTCGGCCTCGATTCCCCGTTCCCAGTCTCCAACCCACACCGTATGAATGGGCAGATCGTCGAGGCCACTGGCATCAAAGCCCAGGTGCAGATGGAGAAAGGAAGCGCAGGCTGGAGTCTCTAGGCGTTGATGGCGCCAGGAGGGCGATGTCGCTTCAGGCAACAGCTTCGCCGTACTCCAGGCATCAGCGTTACTGACCACATGATCGGCAGCGAACTGTTCACCGTTGACCAGCTCGACGCCAACAGCACGATCTCCATCCAGCAGGACCCGCTTCACACGGGCGCCAAGGCGCAGGCTGCCGCCATGTTTCTCAAGACCACGGACGAGGGCCTGCACCACGGAAGCACTCCCGCCCTTGGGAAAATCAAGGCAGGCCTCAGGTTCAAACCATTCGCCAAACAGTGTTGCCATCGCTGCCGCATTGGTATCCGCCATGGGCATTCCACTGATCAGGAAACAGAGCAGATCAACCCAATGGCGCAGGAAGGGATCCTGAAGGTGGCGATCCACCAGCGGACCGAAGGCACCGCTGAGATGACGCAGAGCCGGCAGATGGGGAAGCAAGCGACCGCTGCGTCGCAGCAGTGGTCCAAGACCCTCAAGTCCACCCGGCGGTAGTGCCAGTAACGGCAGTGCGTCCGCCGCTGCTGCGATGGGCTGCAACACCTCAGCGAAACGTCGCCACTCCTCGACCGCCGCCGTTCCTCGCAGATCAGCGACAACCCGTTCGAAGCCGTCAGCGCCCACCCCGATGCGCAGATGCCCCTCGGGGAACAACACATCCCAGTCTCGATAGGGGATGACCTCCAGGGGTTCATCCAAGGCCTTGAGAATCTGAGCCAGCGGGTTGCTGCTTGGCCATCGGCCAAGTCCGCTCCAGAGAGAAGGGCCTGATTCGAACTGATAGCCCTGCCGCTCAAATCCATGAGCAGCACCACCCGGATGGCCATGGGCTTCGAGAACCATCACCTCGTGGCCGGCTCTGGCACAGAGTGCAGCACAACAGAGACCACCGATACCGCTGCCGATCACGATCACCTCACACTTGGTGGTCATGGTGTGATCCGCTCGGTGACTGGTCAGTTCATAGCGGGTCGAAGCTGAATTCCGACACATGAACATCGGCTGTCACCAACACGGCGAACCGAGATCGGCCAAAAACTGCTTCAGTGATCAGAGCAAACGTGTGGATGGATTGATCGCTCTGCCTCTGATTCTGCTGGGCCTGGCCTGGCTTCAGGAACTGGTGGATCAACTGCTGCTCGGCGGTCGCTGGAACCTGGCGATGGGTCCTGGAACACCCTGGTGGACGTTATTCACAGCACCATTCAGCCACCAAGGCTTCGGCCATCTGCTCACGAACAGCCTGGTCTTCCTACCGCTGAGCTACCTCGTACTGGCCAGAAGCCGAAGGGCTTATCTGAGCATCTGGATTGTGGTGATCGTTCTGGAGATTCCGGTCTGGCTGTTTTGGCCGGTTGGTTCTCACGGCTTATCCGGAGTGGTCTACGGGTTGCTGGGCTATCTGGTGCTGATCGGTTTTCTGGAACGACGACCTCTGTCGATCCTGCTGAGCACCATCGCGCTGCTGCTCTACGGAAGCGCCCTGCCTGGCCTGCTTCCCTGGGCATCTCCCGCTGGCGTGAGCTGGATCGGCCATGCATCCGGTTTTCTAGCCGGAATGCTGGCTGCGCTGGCGGTCCATCGATCGCCGGATCAGCTGGCTGACTGATCGCTGTCGGCACTCTCCTCGGCAAGCTCGGCTTTGAACAGAAAGCGACTGGAAAGACGTACCGCGAGAACCGAGGCAGCAGCTCCGTAGCCGATGAAGGTGGCGGCCTGACCGAAACTGCCTTCTTGATAAAGATCAGCGTGGAGAAGCAACCAGTCCACGAGTGAGGAGGCCGTGCCCCAAATCACCACCCAGACCGAAACGTAAATCACTCCTCGCGAGGTGTTGTTCAAGACGAGACAGCAGGCGCTGAATCAACGCTAAGCGAACCTCAGTCACGTCTCAGCCAGGAATCGGCCCCTGCGAACCAATCACCGAGGTCATCAGCCTCGGGACTGTGCTGCTGGTCGGGTTCTGCACTGCACAGGTCAAGACCATCGAGAAGGCTGTCAAGACCTTCGAGAGGGCGCCCGGAAAGTTGTTGGCGCCGAGCACGACGCAGCCAGGACGAGACCGTGCGATCTCGGTCGGCGAATTTCTGAAGATAAACACGGTCCGACAGGCTGACACTGGCCCCCTCAGCCACTCGCTGAAGGATTGACTGCAGCTTCAGACGGGTGCTGGTGGTGAGCATGGCCCGAACACTCCGAACTGGTGACGTTATGGCTCGTCATAGCGACAACGATGCCAGCGATCAAATCCATTGGCGCAGACGGACAAGACAACAATCAATGGCTACAACCATGTCAGTGATGAACAGTGAGAGGAGCCTCAATGAGTGATCAGGAACAGCAAAGGCCTGTCGTGATTCAACAGGGGGGCAATGGGATTGGCCTTGTTCTTGCCGCATTGATTGTGGGTGGCGCCATCGTCTACGCCGTCAACATCTGGTCGACGACTCAGCAACAGAAGCTCAGAGTGCCCGCAGAAGCGATCCAGAAAGGCGTTGAATCAGTGAAAGAAGCGATCAAGCCTGGCTCTTGAATGAGCCTCATTGCGCTTCATCTTTGAACACAGCAAGCAGATAATGCAGAAAGCCTCGAAACAAGAATGTCCTGAAGAAATCAAAACTCCTGCACAAACAATCCAATATTGAAATCATTCATCAACACATGAAGAGCTTTGTTGCCATCGTTCTTTTGATCTCTACTTTGCTTGCAGGCTGTACAGCATCAGATCGGTTTGAAGAAAAAACATTTCTGAGCAATGGCCCCTACCAACAGGGAACCATCGGAATTGACAGGTCGAAACTGCAGACAGTCGTGACTTGGTGCAGTCCAACGCTCCTACAAATGGCGGTTTACGACGACGTTGGAGACACCTACCCCATGCAGTACGAGCGATTGGAAGGGAAAGACCATCCACTGCAGATCTCCGTCACGGTGTTTCCTCAAGACTTGCCATTCAGCTATGCAGCGGACTACAGCACACCAACAGATGTCACCAGTGTCTGCAGCCCTGCAAGCATTCAAACAACGCTAAGCACTGAGACGGGCAGGTCAGCGGACCTCGACAAGAAACTGGGAGAAAAATTTGAGGTCAGAAGTGACCAACTGGTGGCCGTCACGGTGGATTGCAACGCAGGCAAAGCTGGTTATGCAGAAATCACTCAATATCGCGGAGCTGACTATGGACAGAGGGGAGGAATCGCCCTGATCCCGGCGGGCGAGGCTTCAGACGTCACTGCGCAATGCAAGCATAAAAATTTCTCGATAGAGATCAATCCATCCAAGTAATCAACACGCAGACAGCAGATCCATACTTCAGAGCAATGATTCACTGAGAAGGCAGCTCAGGAGAAGATCCAACCCCGGTCAATCAACGCTCATTAAACGATTTCAGAACCTTGTCTAGCACAATGATATTTCTCATGTGCTGAACTTCTGTCAGCCCATTGATGCTCATAAACTCAGCGAGACGATCCGGATAGTCAATAATTTCACGACCGGTGTCAACAAACTGGTAAAAAGCTTTCAGCAGCTCATCCTTATTGTCGGCACGCTGAATAGCACAGCAGCACCAATTAATTGCAGCATGTTCTTGAAGCTGATGATCTCGAAGCTGCGACTTTAGATTTTTAATTATTGACTTTGTTCTTCTGACATAAAAAGCCCATGCAAGGCCAAGACACACCAAAACAATTGTCTGTAGCACGCACGCATGGCAACTAGAGGAAGACTAATCAAGCCGGAACGTCATGTCATTTCGCAACAGCCTTTGACTCAGCAGAAGACTCATCAATCACCAGTGACTTTTGATTCGGCTCTTGCTCTTCCGCTGACTCTTGAAAGACAATGTCAATCTCAGCGACCCAGGCAACGATCGCAATCAAGCCGACAACGGTCCCAATCACTAAAGCGATCCGTCGATTCGACATGCAACTCACTGAATCATGGGCCGAGACTACAACGAGAGGACACGGGGCCGACATAGGCAACCAAGCCAGAGATGCTGTCATCGAGCTAAGGGAGCAAGTCAAACCACATAATCAAAACAAAGCCAACAGGAACAGAGGAAAGACCAGTCAACAAAAATGAAAGTAGCAACGCGTCACTCAACCCATACTGCGCGTCGAAGTGGATAGCCGTTGACATAGAGGCATGCTTGAATCTGCTATCTGAATAATCCCGCAGCAAAGCACAAACCTGAGCACAGGCTGAGAAATCAATGAATGATTTGATCCATACAACCAAGTGATCCAAGATCACAATCGATTCAAAAGGATTGCAACACTCCCTAGCACCTAAGCGCTATTGATTAATCAGCCATTTTATAGAGATCGGAGAATAGTCTTTTTGCTCGTTGCGGGCAGTGATCAATGGCATAAGAAATCATGCCCTCAATCATAGGCAGTGCGTAGCGATCATCTTCAAAGTCCATTTCGCTTATCACTGACATCGGTATATTTGTCTGACCCATGGCAATAGCAGTTCCTTTTTCCATCGCTTCTTGAGCTGCTTTATTGGCGCAATACTGTTTTCCAGCCTGCGTGCCGATACTGTATGAAAAGCGAACCTTGTCTTGAAGCGTTGCTGCGGAAATAGAGTGGGAAGTGGATAGCGCCAAGGCAACAGTAGTAACTGCGATCAATCGATTGCGAAGGTTCATCCTGTTTCTCTTAAGCCTCAACATCATTATAGCCAATATATGCAAGCGGAAAATCCTAATTGAATTGATGCTTTCTCCCGAAACGCTGCCATTAGACGTTTCGTCCATCAATTGATTCAATCTGGAAGCTTGATGTCTTTTTCGAGCTGTTCAACAGGACGCTGATACGTCTCGATTCGATCAAAGACCAGGTTCAATGTCTTCACTCTTGGGAGCTTGTGCAACTCCTGGAGATGGGATCGAGAACAAGCCAGACTCAGCCACCTTCCATTGATTGTTGATGGCTGTGCTGGCGAAACAGATCGCTGGCCTCGTCAATCTCAGTGAGTTCAGCAATGTTCTGAAGTTTGTCGTCCTGACGACGCTGCTGCTGTTCACGCTCCTGTTGCTGCTCTTCCCGACGCACTGCCCGTGCATAGGCGTCGCTTGAATCAGAACTGTTTCGGCGCTGCTCAGGGCTCATGAACCCACAGTTCGAACACTCGCCAATCTCTCATCCCAACAACGGCGCTGCAATCATGGCTGTCGATCTCAAGCCGTGATGAACAAGGGCGAAAGAGCCAGAGTGATCCTCGATCGGCTGAACGAGCATTACCCCGAGACGCCGATTCCCCTGGATCACAGCGATGCCTTCACGCTGCTGATCGCCGTTCTGCTCAGTGCTCAGTGCACCGACAAAAAGGTGAATGAAGTCACTCCAGCACTGTTCTCCGCCGGGCCAACGCCCGCTGCCATGGCAGCACTCGACGAAACAGAGATCCACCGCCACATCCGTCAGCTGGGACTGGCCAAAACCAAAGCGCGCAATGTGCACAAGCTCGCCCACATCCTCGTGAATGTCCACGACGGAGTCGTTCCACAGAGTTTTGAAGAGCTTGAAGCGCTACCAGGAGTCGGGCACAAGACCGCCAGCGTGGTGATGGCGCAGGCTTTCGGTGTCCCTGCATTCCCCGTGGATACTCACATTCATCGTCTGGCTCAGCGCTGGGGGTTGAGCAAAGGCGACAGCGTTGTGAAAACAGAAGCAGATCTCAAGGCTCTCTTCCCAAAGGAGCAATGGAATCGACTGCATTTGCAGATCATTTTCTACGGCCGCGAGCACTGCAGCGCACGCGGCTGCGATGGCACCGTCTGCAAGCTGTGCCGAGAGCTCTACCCGAAACGCCGCAAGCCGGTGATCTGGCGTAAACCCTGATGCAGGCCCAACACATCACTCCAGCGATCGCCCTCACCATCGCGGGAAGCGATTCAGGAGGAGGTGCAGGGATCCAGGCTGATTTGCGCGCCTTCATGGCCTTCAGGGTTCATGGCTGCAGTGCCCTGACCTGCGTCACCGCGCAAAACACCTGCGGAGTGACCCGAGTGGATCCCATGCCGCCCGCAGGCCTGGAGGCACAGCTGCAAGCCGTCAAGAACGACCTGCCTGTCGATGCACTGAAAACCGGCATGCTGCTGAATCGCGAACTGATTCAAACCACCGCTGAACTCTTACGGCACTGGAGCATCCCCAAGGTGATCGACCCGGTGATGGTGAGCCGCACAGGCGCCGTGCTGCTTGAAGATGACGCGATCGCCGCGCTACGCGACGACCTGCTGCCGCTGGCAACCCTGCTGACCCCGAATCGCCATGAAGCGCGGTTGCTGAGCGGCCATGAACTGAGCGACGACAGTGACATCGAAGCAGCCGCAGCCGCGATCCACGCCCAGGGGCCTGCGGCAGTTCTGATCAAAAGCGGCAGCGAACGATCGCTGGGGGGCCGGGATTTGCTGTTCAACGGCCAACCCCACTGGCTTGAGGGGCCCTGGGTGGATACTCCCCATACCCACGGCACAGGCTGCACGTTGTCAGCAGCCATCACCGCAGGATTGGCTCTCGGACAGGATCTCGATGTGGCAATGACGGCGGCGCGTGAGTACGTCAAGCAAGGCCTGAAGCAGGCTCTGGCCATCGGTCAGGGGCAAGGCCCGATCTGCCACTGGGCGGCGATCAGAAGCATTAGAGATCGTGATTAAGAACAAAAGTCAATGTGCTGTTACATTGCTAAACATCCGCAACGGTTCCATGACTCAGCAGCAAGCCAGCGACAAGTGGTTCCAGGATTCAGCGGCCCGCGCCATCCATGAACAGCAGCTGGATCGGGTGGAGCGTTTCAATGGCCGTGCCGCCATGTTGGGCATCGTGATCGGCGTTCTCACTGAAGCCATCACAGGTCAGGGGATCGTCCATCAGATCGGACTCGGCCCACTGGTTGATGGTTACGTCGCCTGCAGCGCCAAATATCTTCCGTTCTGTTTCTGACTCGGCTGAAGACCTGCAGGTCTCACTCCGCCTGCAGGTCTCACTCCTAGGTTGAAGCCAGTCGAACCAGAGGCATGGCTCGCAAGCGGCGCAAACTGAGCAAGGAGATGGAGGCTGAGATCAAAGCAGCCGAGAAGAAAGTGGAATTCGTCTCAGCGATGATCAGAGACATCCGTGAGGAAGACGTTCAAAACGAGTACGCAGAAGCCTTTGCTCAGGTTCATGCCGCTTGCAGCCATCTGGCAGCGCTCTACGTCACCGAGGGGGTGACCGAAGAGAGCGAGGGGACCTTGGCTCTCTACAAAGGGTTATTGACGCGATTCGAAGAGGAATACGAGCTCTGAACTTGAGCTGTAGGTGCTGGCGCCACCCATGGCCGAGCCGCAGGAAGCCGGTACAACCGGTGCATCAAGTTCATTCAAGCCATGGCAGACCAGGGCCCATCGACCTCACCAAGCTCGAATCCCCGTTGGTTCGTTCTGATGATGGCCAGCCGCTGGCCGCTGGCTGTGGTGATCGCCGCATGGGCCGTTGCCGTGGCTGCCATTCAGATCCTTCGCCAACCCATCCCGATTGCCTTGCCACTCGATCAGCCGCTGCCTGTGCGGCTCGTGGGAGGCATCACCGTTGATCAGCTCTCTGCGCCGGTCAGCGTGAAGGGCGAGGAGCCTCTATCGATCGAAGCTGTCAAAGCGCTGCCCGTGAGCGGCGACGTGGGAGTTCCCAAAGGTGTGGCCGTGACCGAACCCGTCAAGGTTGAAGGTGCTGTCACGGTGGGAGAAGTCACCGCGCCGGTGACCGTGAACGGCAGCGACGGAGGTCCCGTGCTGGTCGGCACTCCCGATGGGGAACTGCTGAATGTGACCGGAGGAGTGAGAGTGGATTCTGTTGGAGGCAAGATCAACGTGCAGCTGCGCGATGCCGCCAAATCCGTCCTGCCCATCCCCTGACGCAATGCCCACGCCTTTGGATAGCGAGCTGAAATCTCTGAATCTGGCGGTGGTAGGGCATCAGGAGTGGGTCACCTTTTTGGAGGTCGATGCACTGCCCAGACCAGGCAGGATCGGACGAGCTTCTCGAGACCTCGAAGAACCTGCCGGTGCCGGAGCTGTCATCGCAGTCCAGCTGGCACGCCTCACCGGTCGAAGAGTTCTGTTTTTCACAGCACTCGGTCGGGATGCGATTGGCCAACGCAGCGAACAACGCCTCAGAGAGTTGGGAGTTGAACCCGTGGTGGCCTGGCGCGACCAACCCAGTCGGCGTGGAATCAGCCTGATGGATCCCAGCGGTGACCGTGCAATCACGGTGATTGGCGAGCGCTTGATGCCCACCGCTGAAGACGACCTCAACTGGGAACGACTTGCAGACTGCGACGGCGTGTTCGTCTCGGCCACCGACTGCGATGGCCTGCGTCGGGCACGCCAGGCCAGGATTCTGAGTGCAACACCACGACTCGGACTCGCCGTGTTGCAGCAGGCTTCAGTGCCTCTGGACGCCCTGATCGGCAGCGCACTGGACCCCGGCGAACAGGTTCCCGAGAACTGTCTCAATCCAGCGCCCACCGTTCGAATCGCCACGGAGGGTGAGGCCGGAGGCGTGCTGATTCCAGGCGGCCGTTTTGATGCTGTTCAACTGCCAGGCCCGATGGTGGAGTCCTATGGATGTGGCGACAGCTTTGCCGCAGGCGTCACCGCTGGACTAAGCGCAGGTTGGAGCACTCAACAGGCGGTCGCGCTGGGAGCGCGCTGCGGTGCTGCCTGCGCGACGCGCTTCGGGCCTTACGGCGAACACTGATCAAGGCCATACAAAGGATGAAATTTGACTTCTCAAACGAAGAGTTCAGCGAATTAATTGCTGCTGCGAAGGAAGCACAGGTTCGCTGGAAAAAAGCCAGAACTTTATGGAAAGTGGGTCATCACGCCTATCTCAAACACAATGAGCAGGAACTGACGAACAACATCAACCGGTTCAAGCAAACCGAGCAAATGCTGCTTGATCGCTACAAAAGCGTGACTGGAGACGACTGGCATCGGTGAGCTGTTCAATCACAATGACCTGTGTCAATCCAGAACGGCTGAGGCCAAATCTCTGGCGCGCAACACCCATTCATTCACACAGTCAACAGACGCTGCATTGACCTTTCCCGCTTCGACATCGCGATAGAGATCAGCAATCTTCCAGGCGCTGGTGCGTGGATCATCCGCAGAACGTGGGATCAGATGCAGATGCAGATGTCGGGCTCCCTCACCGAAGGCGATGGCATAGACCCGTTCGCAGCCTGTGACCGCACGCACCAACTGGGAGGCACGTTGGACAACAACGCCCCAATCCTGCGCTTCCTCAGGGAGAAAGTTGATTGGACCACCACAGTGTCGACGCGAATCAAGCAGGCACCAACCGGCCAACGGGGCAGGGCGCGGATGGTGTCGCAGCAGCCAGAGATCATTGCGCCAGATCTCATGAGCCGTCAGCTCAGCCTGATCGCCATGCAGGGCACAGATGGGGCAAGAGGCTTCGGCTGGCGGAGAAACCATGGGCATTGGCAACGACCTGAGCTCACTCTGTCTGCGTCCCAGAAAAGGAGGGGGTTTTCGATTGCAATGGGCTCTATAAGTCAGGGAAGCAGAAGGGCTCGCCTTCATGTCCATCCGTATTGGCATCAATGGCTTCGGACGCATCGGGCGTCTCGCCTTCCGACAGGCCATGGCCTGCCCCGACGTGGAGGTGGTTGCCATCAACGACCTGATCGAACTCGACTACCTCGCCTACCTGCTGCGTTACGACTCAACGCATCGCCGCTTCCCAGGTGAAATCAAGGTGGTGGATGGCCACTTGATGGTGAATGGCAGTCACATTCGCGTCACGGCCGAACGAGACCCCCGCCAGCTGCGCTGGGGTGACGTGGGAGCCGACTACGTGCTGGAAAGCACTGGCTTCTTTCTGACCGCCGACACCGCCCGCCAACACCTTGAGGCCGGCGCCAAACGTGTGGTGATGAGCGCTCCCTCCAAAGACGACACGCCGATGTTCGTCATGGGAGTGAATCACAACTCCTATGCAGGAGAAGACATCGTGTCGAATGCCAGCTGCACAACGAACTGTCTGGCACCACTCGCCAAGGTCGTGAACGACCACTACGGAATCGTCAGCGGTCTGATGACCACCGTGCATGCCACCACGGCAACCCAGAAGCCAGTTGACAGCCCTTCACTCAAAGACTGGCGAGGTGGACGAGGCGCGGGCCAGAGCATCATTCCCAGCTCAACGGGTGCTGCCAAAGCCGTGGGTCGTGTGATTCCAGAACTGAATGGAAAACTCACAGGCATGGCTTTCCGGGTACCAACTCCTGATGTCTCCGTCGTCGATCTGACCGTAAATCTGGCCAAACCAGCCAGTTACGAAGAGATCAAGACAACCATGAAAGAAGCCTCACAGAACGGTCTTTCCGGCATCCTTGGTTACACCGAAGATCCCATCGTGTCCAACGATCTTCTGGGAGAAAGCTGCACCTCAGTGTTTGATGCTGGAGCAGGCATGGCGCTCAATGATCAGTTCATGAAACTGGTTGCTTGGTACGACAATGAATGGGCCTACAGCTGCAAATGCATTGACCTGATGCAGCACATGGCCAAGCATTCTGCTTAAGCAAGCAAGAGGAAAATCGTTCAGTCAAGAGATCTCAGAACGTCCTTTCGAGCTGTTGCGTCTCAATCAAGCGTGCCAATGCTTGCTGGCATGTCCAACGCAATGGAACCCAAGGAGCCGATGAAGAGAGCTCGTACAAAAGATCCATCTGGTCATCAAGTTGCAGTTCAACGCAAGCCCAGGCAGCTGCAATTCTCGACTTCGTATATTGGGGCGTGGTTTCGGCAAGAGCAGACCTAACGAGATCACTCTTTTCGCTGAACTTTCGCAAACCAACAAGACAACTCAGATAATAGTGAGTGACATAATCAGACCAGAGTCTTTCCTGCATACTTTCAATCACTGCAAGGCATTCGCTGCGATCAATCCGCATCAAACTCGCTGCAGCACCATACTGTCGAGCTTCATCACGATGGCTGAGATTCCGCTCGATCTCATCAGGATCTGATCCACATTCCCACTCAGGTCGAATGTCTAACAACAAAGGATCATCGCGAAG